>Ga0256405_10000473_pt1 | contig 133166 bp, 121 predicted proteins | sample RumenRJG_02DNA_FD_189096 | JGI IMG/M metagenome (GOLD analysis project Ga0256405, IMG submission 189096) | Bovine rumen microbial communities from Lethbridge, Alberta, Canada - RJG_02 | ecosystem: Host-associated > Mammals > Digestive system > Stomach > Rumen | place: Canada: Alberta...
TTCGTCACAGGGTGGTCGAAGACTACGACCTTGATAGGCCGCAGGTGTAAAGGCAGCGATGTCAAAGCCGAGCGGTACTAATTACCCGAAGACTTTCCGTTGATAGCTTTAAGCTGTGAGCTGTAAGCTGTAAGTGAGCTACGCAGTCATGCGCCAGCCACTTAAAACTTAAAGCTTAAAACTTAAAACTGATTTCTCTTGTATGTCTTGTGCCAATAGTCAACTGTGGCGCGCAGCAAAGCCCACAGACCATTATTTTGGTGGCTATGGAGCGGGTGTCCACCTCTTCCCATTCCGAACAGAGAAGTTAAGCCCCGCATCGCCGATGATACTGCACTTGTTTGTGGAAAAGTAGGTCGCCGCCAATCTTTTTAAAGGGAACCGAATCTCGGTTCCCTTTTTTTGTTTCCCTTTTCCTGCCTGCCCCGGAGGGCGGGGCGGACGCGGCGGTGCCGCGTCTTACGGGAAGTTGTTTTTTGTGGATATTGGCAAAGCAGCCCTTGGCGAGGGCGGACGGTGATTATTTTAAAAGAAATTTTAGGCGCTGAATTTATTCGCTACAATATTCAGGCTGTTTTTGCGTTGTTATTACGATGAAGGAACTTATACTGATAGAGGGCCTTTCGAAGGATGAACTTTTCACGGCTATACAGGCGGTGGTTAAGGATTTGTTGTTTTTCGAAAATGAAACCGTTACGTCTCTGAAGGTGATGGAAGGCGACCGAATCAACCAGTATGTTGTCCGGCCCAATCGTCTCTGTGACAGTTGGGATTTCCACAGTCTCTGCAGTCTTTTCAAGTCGGAGCTCTCATCACATAAGGGTGTCGTTGCCAAGGCGTGGTTTCAGCTGCCTGATGATGAGTCTATGTCAATACTCCCTCGTGGCAAGTATTATTATGATTTGAGCGACTCGTCGACCGATGAGATTTTTGCTGTTGCCCCATCGGGCACGCGCTATGGTTTTGTAGAAATCGATGATGAAGGGGGCGCTGAACTTATGGAGATTGAGCCTCAGGGAAGGTCTACATACGAGCCTCGTCCTATGTTGCAGTTGCGCCCTATGGCAGATGGTTTTTTTGAGGTGGAGAAACTTACTTTTTGGCAGAGAATAAAGAAACGCTATGCTGGTTTAATGGGCAGTCATTCTTCCTTAGGGGTGGGGTTATGGAGTATTCTTTTTATTGTTGTCTTCTTTGCATTTTTGTGTGTTACCATCATTGGCTGGTGGGACTTCAGCGAGACTGTTTTGCCGTTTACGCTGCCCATGTGGGTTGTCTGGCTTGTCTTGGGAGTGGTTGGCGCTGTCGTTGGTCTTGCACTACTGAAGAAGTATTTCGATGGCTGGTGGGGCCCCGTTTTTTTTGGTATTATGTCCGCAGCGATTGGCTTGGGACTATTGATGACAGCCGTTTTCTCTGTCAATGTATGGCTGGGGAGTGATGAACAAGAGGTTGGACGAGGTGTTGTGCGAGAGCATTACCTTGCAGGCCGCCGAAAGGACGTTAACCAGTATTCAGTATGGGTTGAAGAGCCAGTGAAGGGGTATATTTACATTGCTACGGGCGACGACGGTTCGTTCAGCCCCGGCGATACGGTCGCCGTACCCATGACCAAGGGGCTGTTCGGGATGTACCACGCCGAAACATTATGTCCTCGAGGTCTCTGATATCGCTTTATGGGTAAACGGACTTTGATTCCCTTTTTATTGTTGCTTTCGGACGGGGGGGCGTTGCGCTGGATGGTTATCTGGATTTAATAGATAGTGACTTGGCGTCTTTGGCCATAATAGGTTTTACCATTGTTTACGGCCTCTACGTCAACGAGACCGCCCTCGGCTTCTTTGCCCTGTATGGGCGCACAAGAAAAGAAAGGAGCCTCCCGTAACATCCAGGAGGCTCCTTTTTTTTGTTTTCTTCTGGTTATAATAGGAGTTTGAGCGGAAGACTGTATGACAGGAAACCCGAGAATCCGATGTAGGATGATGTGGAAAAACCGACACCGAGGTGAAGGTTCTCATAGCTTACACCAGCGTGTATGGCAACAAAAATTGGATCTGCATACATGATTATGGGTATTGTGGTACCTAATTTTAAATTCAAAAAAAGCGACCAGTTATATTTGGGTGTTCTTAGCTCTGTTTCTGCATATATTTGAATGGCGAGTTCATCAAAGTAATCCCTCCCCCCATAGTAATCGTATTCGTATAACTTAGCCCAAGGTGAAAATCCTGCGCCGCCACCGACCATGAAATATGGCGTTATTTGGTGGTTGTAGGCGAGGCTTCCCACCACGGGATAGCCGGAGGAGATGCGGAGATACCCGCCAGTGGGACGATAGGTGGGGTCTATGGTCTTTTTCTTGGTTTCTGGCTTAGGCTCTGGACGTTTGAACTCTACCATTGGGATATCTTTTGACAGGCGTTCGGCGAGGGCGCGCATCATGGAGCGGTAGGAAGTGCCTTCGGCCCATTCGGCGCCGTCCTTGGCCAGGATTGCTCCGGTCTCTACGTTGACGGCACGCACGTCGATGTTGTATTGGCCCATGGCCTTGTTGACATCGCCGATGACGATGACGGGTACATTCAGTATTTCGCTCAGTTTGACCATCTCTTTCTCTGTCAGCCGGCTGCCCTGCATATTCTGCTCCTCGATGATGCGGCTCACGCGTGTGCGCTCCACCACAGTATAGCCTGCGGGTTCAAAATAGGTATTGAAGATGGCCGAAAGGCCATCGACGTCGTTTTGGCTGACTTGCACGCCGGCGTTGAAATCGAGCACGGCAATGCGTGGCTGTGCTGATACGGACAGCCCTATCATTGCCATCAGTGTCAAAAGGAGTGCTTTGGTTTTCATCGTTTAATATTTCGTTGCGCGCACCCGTGCCACAGTGGCGTCTATATAAACGAAGCGTGGCACTGTATACCACTTCTTCATGTGGAGGTCGTAGGAATTACCTTTGTCAGCAGATGTGAGAACAGCCCACGCTATACGCGCGAACCATTATACCACTCTTGCTGACTTGCTGGAAGTTTCCTACGTTTCCACATGCAAGAATCGAAGTATAACGCTTCGTTGATTTCCTATCGAAATCGGGTGCAAAGATACGTCTTTTTTCTGGAATGGCAAAACTTTTCTTTGGATAACTGATAATGTGGATATAACAGAAATATATAAAGCCCCGCAGGGGCGGCACGGGGACCGTGGGTCTTGGTGCCGCCCCTGCGGGGCTTTTTTTGCTTTTGGAAAGGGAATCAGAGGCTGTCGCCGGCCTCGGAGGAGCCGTCTTTGGCGTTCTTCTCCAGTTCGAGCTTGCCGAAACGGAGGGTGATGCCGGCGGAGATGTAGCGGGAGTTGGTCATCTTGTTGGTCGTGCTGCTGAGGTAGTAGGGGTTGGTGTTGTCGGAACCCGAACCGTAGCGGGCACCCCAGTTGAAGAGGTCCTGGATGTTGACGAAGACCGACAGCTTGCGCTTGAAGAAGTCGCTGCGCACGCCCAGGTTGAAGCTGAAGCGGGCCTTGCGCTCGCTCATGAGGCTGAGGGTGGGCGAGGTGTAGTTGAACGAGGCCGTGGCCTGGTACTGGTTCCAGAGCTTGGCCCAGGCGTTGACGCGCACGCTCCACGACCACTTGTGGTTGTCGTAGGCCTGGCCGCGGTAGTTGTCGAGGTGGTGGCCGTAGTTGTAGACGTTGGCGTAGAGGCGCACGTTGAAGAAGCCAGAGGGGCGGTAGGTCATGTTGAGGTTGGCACCGTAGCGGTAGGAGGAGCCCATGTTGTAGGGCACGGAGTAGGAGACGATGCGCTCCAGGATGGCGTCGTACTCGGCGTCGGTGAGCGAGCTTATCTCATTGGTGCTCAAGCGTCCGTAGCCCTCGATGCCGATGTTGCCGAAGCTCACGAAGTATTTCTGCCATCCAGCCTCCATCGAGTGGGTGTAGCTGGCGCTGAGGCCATTGGGGTTTCCGGTGGAGTAGGAGTCCTCGCCGTAGCGGCGGAAGGTGGAGACCTGCTCCTCGTCGGGGTGGCGCATGCGCATGGAGTAGTTGAGCTTGAAGTTGTGCATGTCGTCGGTGCGGTAGGTGAGGTGGATGGAGGGGCGGAAGGAGTGGTCCCAGAAGGAGTCCTCGTCGGCCATGGCGTTGTCGCCGTAGCTGTAGTCGATGTGTTCGAGGCCGTAGCCGAGGCCGGTGCTGAGGGTGAAGTTGCCCCAGCGGTGGGTCCAGTTGACGTCGGCGTTGAGGCTCGTCTCGGCGCCGTCGAAGGTGTAGGTGCGGAGGGCGTCGACGCTGTCGTAGGTGTCGCCGCCGTCGGTGGAGTAGAAGCGGCGGTACTCGTTGTTGTCCTGCGAGTGGTCGGCGCGAAGGCCGAAGCTGAGCTCGCCGTCCTTGGAGTAGGGGCGGTTGTAGCGGGCGTCGAGGCTGAAGCCGTAGCTGTAGTTGTCGGTCTTCATGTAGCGGTCCTCGTCGCCGGGGAGGTTGTAGACGGTGTAGGCACGGTTGTAGTACTCCTCGCCGGCATTGCGGTTGAAGCGGGAGTTTAAACCAAGGCGGAGGTTGTGGCCGTTCTGGTCGAACTTCTTGGTGTAGTCGGCGCCGGCGTGGGCGAACCAGGATGGCGTCGTGGAGGTGTCGCCGATGGTGTAGGCTATGGTGTCGAGGGGCGAGAAGTAGAACTGCTCCGTCGAGCGGCTGGAGGTGGAGCGGTTGTAGTTGTAGAATCCGCCGGCGTCGACGGAGAGGTCGCTGGTGGAGTCGATCTCGTAGTTGACGTTCATGAAGATGTTGCCGCTGTAGGAGCGGTTGCCGCTCGCGGCGGTGTCGGTCTGGTAGAGGGTGGTGTCGAAGTCCTCGCCGAGCACACCGCCGGCGTGGTCCTGACGGCGCATGGACCACCCCTCGTTGGTGTTGTCGCGGTAGGAGTAGCGGCCGCTGGCGAAGAGGTTGATGCTCAGCTTCTCCTTGGCCCACATATAGCTTATCCACGGCGAGATGAACGGCTGGTTCGAACCGTTGAGGCCGAAGCTGACGAACTGGTTGCTCTTGATGTGCGCCGAGGTGACGATGTTGATCACCGCTTCGGCGTCGGTGGCATACTTGGCCGAGGGGTTGGTGATGGTCTCGATGCGCGCCAGGGCGTTGGCCGGGAGGGTCTGGAGGTAGGTCTTGAGGTTCTCCTCGGTGAGCTTGGAGGGCTTGTCGTTGATCCATATCTCCACGCTGCTGACGCCGCGCAGGGTGACGTTGCCCTCCACGTCGACCTCCACGCCCGGGGCGTTCTGCAGGGCGTCCTCGGTGGTGCCGGTCTGTATGGAGGGGTCGTCCCCGACGTTGTAGATGAGTTTCTCGCCGTCCATGGCGTAGAGGGGTTTCTCGGCGGTGATCTCGACGGCGTCGAGGGTCGTCGAGCCGGGCTTGAGCTTGAAGGTGCCGAGGGCGGTATTGTTGGTCACCCGGAACGGCACAAGGCGGTTCTGGTAGCCGATGGCGGAGATGCGCAGCAGGTAGGAGCCCTGCGGCACCTCGGAAATCTCAAACAGGCCGTCGAAGTTGGTGGAGCCGCCCTTGACGAAGGTGGAGTCCACGGAGTCGAGCACGGCCACATTGACGAAGGCCAGAAACTCGCCGCTCACCGAGTCGCGCAGCGAACCGACCACCTTGAAGGTGTCGCCTTCCTTCACTTTCTTTTTTTGCTTCACGGTGCTGGCGTTCTGGTCGTTCTGCATCTGGCTCCAGTCGCCCATGGGCGGACGCCGGCCACTGGGCCTGCCACCCTCGCCCGAAGGCGGACGGCCTCCGGGACCGCCGCCCGGGCCGCCGGGCTGTGCATCGACGGCGGGCATCGCCAACAAAATCATCAACGCAAAAGTCAACGCTTTCACAAATCCTTTTCCTAATGTACTGTTCATAAAGTTCGTATGTGTAATAAAAATATATCTTTTAGTATGGAAATCGGGGCAAAACTTGCACCCTGGAGAATAAAATTTTTCCACCTTCTAAAACCCTGTCAATCACCTACCATCGCCCTACCAACTCCCACCACCGTGGGTGATGGTGGGGTGGGGGTGGGGCGGGGGACGGGGGTTCGTTGTGCAACGATACGGAAATGTTAAATTTGTGTTAAAAAATCGACTTCCGCTAAAAAGGCCTTATTTTATATATATACGGCTTTCCAAAATCAGTTTATTAACATTTAAAATTTTTGATGTTATGGCGAAACAACGCAATGGTATCAACGATGCCTATCGTGGTACGGTGGGCACAGTGATTGGTTATGAGTGGCGCGGACAGTGGTGTCTGAGGGCACGTCCGCGCCATGTGCGCAATCCGCGCACGGCGAAGCAGCAGTCCAACCGGCTGCTGTTCAGGCAGGTGGTGGACTTGACGAGCAGTTTGATCGGTGTGTTGCGCATGGGCATGCGTGCGCAGAGCCTCGAGATGCACATGACGGAATGCAACCTCTTCAGCAAAAGGAATAAAGGCCTCTTCTGGCTCGACGGCGACGAGCGTCTGCAGGCCGCCTGGGAGCAGGTGCTGGTGGCCGACGGGCCGGTGGCGCCGGTGGCCGACCCCACTGTAGAGACTCTACAGTGGGGTGATACGGTGACGGTGGCGTTCCGGGCTTGCGGCGAGGGGATGTGCGCCTGTGCGGACGACGAGGTGTATGTGGCGGCGTTCTGCCCGGCGAGGGGCGAGACGGCCATGAGCGGCAGCGTGTGGCGCAAGAAGGGCCGGGTGGATATGACGCTGCCCCGTTGCTGGCAGGGCCTGGAGGTGCACCTGTGGCTTTTCGTTTTGGACTATCGGGGCCGCGCCTCGCGGTCGGTGTATGCGGGACGGTTAGAGACTGGCGTTGTGGACGACGATGGCAATGTTGTTGGCAAAGAGCTTGACGGCAATGGCCAACAGGATGACGCCGAAGAACTTGCGCAGCACGAAGACCACCTCGTCGCCCAGCCAGCGCTGGATTTTCTTCAGCAGGACGAGCACCACATAGTCCAGCACGATGTTGAGCAGGAGGCCGAGCATGATGTTGACGGTGGCGTACTCGGCGCGGAGCGAGAGGAGAGCGGTGATGGCGCCGGGGCCGGCGATGAGGGGAAAGGCCACGGGAACGATGCTGGCGCCGGAGCCGGAACTCTCGTTCTTGATGAACTCGCGCCCCATGATCATCTCCAGGGCCAGGAGGAAGAGCACAAAGGCTCCGGCCACGGCGAAGGAGGCGATGTCGATGCCGAAGAGGTTGAGCAGTGCCTCGCCCATGAAGAAGAAAGCCACGAAGAGCCCCAGGGCCACGCCCGTGGCCTGCAGGGGCTTGATGTGCTTGCCGCTGTCCTCCATGCCGATGAAAATGGGAATGGAGCCGGTGATGTCGATGATGGCGAACATGACGATGAACGCACTGAGGATCTCTACGATGTCTATTTGATGGATAATCTCAAGCATAACAATAATTTATGTTCATTGAAAGGTCTGTTTGCAGATTGCAAAGATACATAAAAAAGCCGAGATGAACGCACTTTTTTTTGTCCATGTCGGGCAAGTTTCGTATTTTTGCAGTTTGTTTTGTTATGATAACATACAAGAAATACATATTAGACAACGGGTTGACCGTGTTGACGCACGAGGCGTGGGACACGCCGCTGGCGACGGTGAATGTGCTGTATAACGTGGGTGCCAGGGACGAGGAACCGTCGCGGACGGGTTTTGCGCATCTGTTTGAGCATCTGATGTTCGGCGGCACGGAACGGGTGCCGGATTTCGACGCCGTGGTGTCGTCGCTCGGCGGCGACAACAATGCTTTCACCAGCAATGACTACACCAACTACTATATCACCGTGCCGGTGGACGGTTTGCCGTCAGCCCTGATGCTGGAGGCCGACCGCATGGCCCACCTGGCCCTCAACGCCAAGGCCTTGAGCGTGCAGCAAAGGGTGGTGACGGAGGAATACAACCAGCGCTACATGAACCAACCCTACGGCGATATGTGGCTGCTGATGCGCCCGTTGTGCTACAAGGTGCACCCCTACCGATGGGCCACCATCGGGGCAGACATACGCCATGTGAGCGAAGCCACGCTGGACGATGTGCAGGCTTTCCACAGCCGCTTCTACCGTCCGGCGAACGCCATTCTGGCGGTGGCGGCACCGATGGCGGGCGAGCGGATGATAGAAATGGTCGCCGAGGCCTGGGGGTGCCGGGAGTGGAGTGTGGAGAGCGGCGACCGCTGTTTTGCGCAGGAACGCAAGTACCCTGCCGAGCCGGAGCAGAAGGCAGCGAGACGGATGGAGGTGGAGCGCGAGGTGCCGGCCACGGCGTTGTACCTGGCGTGGCCTATGTGTAGCCATTTCGGCCAGGACTTCAGGGCCTGCGATTTGATTAGCGATGTGCTGGGCAACGGGCCCTCGAGTCGGGTGTACCGGCATATTGTCCGCCCCGGCGGACTGGTGGCGGACACCGATGTGTATATCAGTGGCGAAACCGACGCGGGACTGTTGGTGATGAGTGCCAAGCTGCTGCCGGGTGTCGATGTGGACCGGGTGGCGGAGGCTTTGCGGAAGGAGGCTCGGGAACTGGTGGAACACGGCGTGGAAGAACATGAGTTGGAGAAGGTGCAGAACAAGTATGAGAGCACCTTTGTCTATTCGCAATACAAGGCGTCGGACCGTGCGCTGTCGCTCTGCCACTACACATGGTTGGGCCGCACCGACCTGGCCAACAGCGAGCCCGAGGCCTATAGGAGGGTGACTCCCGGAGACGTCCAGCGCGCCGCGCGCGAGGTGTTCAGGGACGAGCATGAGAATATGTTGATAATAAAGAATTAGCGTGGAGTATGAAATTGGTTGATAACATAGTGAATGCGTTTTGGCGTGTGCGGAAGCGGCTCTCGGAGGTGGACTACCTCGGGATTCTCAACCGTATTGTCAATGCCATCGGCAACGTGATGCATACGCTGCTTTTCAAGTGGTTGATACCCCAGCGCTACCGCAACCTGACGAAGAAGGAAATCTTCGAGATTATCTTCAAGAGCGACACCCCGGCTGGCAAGCGTTTCGACGTGTGGTTGCTGGTGCTGATTGTGGCCAACATCGTGTTGCTGCTGGTGGACAGCCTGACGGGCACCACCTCGACCATGACGACGCGGGCCCATCTGTCTATATCCTACATCGTTTTCAAGGTGTTGGAGTGGGGGTTCACGCTACTGTTCACCTTCGAATACTACCTCCGAATCTACTGTCTGAAGCATCCCCGGAAGTATGTCCTTTCGTTCTGGGGAGTGATTGACTTCCTGAGCATTTTCCCGGCGTGGCTGAGCATCTTTGTACCTGCTACCCAAGCACTGACGGTGCTGAGGCTGCTGAGGGTGATGCGTATTTTCCGCATTTTCAAGCTGGAACGTTTCCAACTGGAGGCATTCCACCTGCTGAACGCCTTGCGCAACAGCGTTGTCAAGATATTGATATTTATGATGTTCATGCTGGTGGCGGCGGTGATACTGGGCACGCTGATGTACTCGTTCGAGAGCGGGGTGAACCCGGCCTTCAAGAGTATACCGACGGGCATCTACTGGGCTGTGGTGACCATCACGACGGTGGGCTACGGCGATGTGGTGCCGGTGACGACGGGCGGAAGGTTCCTGGCAGTGATAGTGATGCTGCTCGGCTATTCCATCATAGCCGTGCCGACGGGAGTGGTGGCAGGAGAGACCATACTGGAATACAAGCGTCCTCGCAACCGCATGCGCAGAAACCCATTGCAGGGCGAATACGAGGAAGACGAAGCCATCAAGAACTAGACGGAACAATGACCAAGGTACTGATATCCGACCGCACCCACGAGGTGCTTGAACAGCGGCTCCGCGAGGCTGGCTTCGAGGTCAGAGTGGAACCGGGACACGACTACGAAGGCCTCATCGCCGCCGCGCAGGGATGCGACGGGCTGGTGGTGCGGAGCAAGGTGGTGGTGGACCGCGCGTTCATCAATCGTGTGCCCTCGCTGCGCTGCATCGGCAGGGTAGGGGCAGGCATGGAGACCATCGATGTGGAATACGCCGAGAGCAAGGGCATCCGCTGTCTCAATAGTCCCGAGGGCAACCGCGATGCTGTGGGCGAGCATGCCGTGGGCCTGCTGCTGGCGTTGCTGAACAACATCGCCCGTGCTGACGCCGAGGTGCGCCGGGGGCTGTGGCGCCGCGAAGAAAACCGTGGCTATGAATTGGGAAACCTCACTGTAGGCATCGTCGGCTACGGTAATATGGGTCACGCCTTTGCTCAAAGGCTCAGCGGGTTCGGCTGCCGGGTGGTGGCCTACGACAAATACAAGGCGCCGGAGGGCATCGAGGCGGTGCCGCTCGAGGAACTGCAGGAGGTGGCCGACGTGGTCTGCTTCCATGTGCCGCTCACTGGCGAAACCCGCCATTACCTCGATGCCGACTTCATTGCTTCCATGCGCAGGCCTTTCTTCCTGCTGAATACCTCGCGCGGGGCGGTGGTGGACACCGCTGCGTTGGCAAAGGGTCTGGAGGAGGGCAAGGTGCGGGGCGCAGCACTGGATGTGCTCGAATACGAGGACATGACCAAGGACGGCCTGGCCGATGCGCCGGAGCCGATGCAGAAACTCCTGCGAAGCGACCGCACGGTGCTTACGCCCCACGTGGCGGGATGGACTGTGGAATCGAAATATAAACTCGCCGCCGTGCTGGCGGACAAAATAATAGATGTGCTGAAATGATCATAGTGAAGAACAGTATTGTCTCCGACGACATTGCCGACTGCCGCTTCGGATGCGACCTTGCCTGTTGCAAGGGCGCCTGCTGCGTCGACGGTGACAGTGGCGCCCCGTTGTTGGAAGAGGAGGTGGCGAAGCTGGAAGCCGTGCTGCCCGAAGCCCTGCCACGCATGACCGAGGAGGGACGCTTGGCGGTGCAACAGCAGGGAGTGGCTGTGCGCGACAAGGACGGTGACTTGGGTACCCCGCTCATCGACGGCGGAGCCTGCGCTTTCATCACCTACAGCGAGGATGGCTGTGCCCTATGCGCCCTGCAGGAATTGTACAAGCCGGTGTCGTGCCACCTGTATCCCATACGAGTAGAGGACTACGGCGAGTTTACGGCTGTGAACTACCACCAGTGGGACATCTGCCGCTGCGCCAAGGGCAAGGGTGAACCCCTGTATGTGTACCTGAAAGAACCTCTCGTCCGTCGCTTCGGGCAGGAGTGGTATGACGAATTGATTGAACAGATAAACTTGAGAAACAATGGAGAATAAAAAACGAATGTGGACCTATGCTGTCATTGTGACAGCCATTATTATAGTGGACCAGATAGTGAAAATCCTGGTCAAAACCAATATGTACATTGGTGAGGATATACCGCTGATTGGCGATTGGTGTCGGCTGCATTTTATAGAAAACGAAGGGTTTGCATTCGGATTGCATTTCGGAGGCACTGTCGGAAAAATCTTTCTGACTCTTTTCCGCATTGTCGCCATCACGATCCTCGGATGGTATATTGTCCGTCTGCTGAAACGTAACGAGCGCTCCTTGCTTGTCTTTAGTCTCGCCATCGTTTTTGCCGGTGCCGTTGGCAACCTTATCGACAGTTGCTTCTATGGCGTTATTTTCAGCGAAAGTTTCTACGAAACAGCTGCCATCTTCCCTCCCGAAGGAGGCTATGCGCCGTTGCTGCAGGGCAAAGTGGTGGATATGTTCTATTTCCCGCTGTTCGAATTCGATTGGCCCCAGTGGATACCTATTATCGGAGGCGAACATTTCCTCTTTTTCAGCGCTATCTTCAATGTGGCTGATGCCGCCATTACAATTGGTGTGATTTTGATTTTGATATACCTGATTTTCTTTATGCCGAAGGCTCCCAAAGTTGCCAAGGATGAAAAAAATGAGGAATGAAAATATTTGAAAATCAATATTGAAATCGCGTGGTATACAATTTTAATAAAAAAAATTTGGCCAGTTTGCAAAAAGTTCGTACTTTTGCATCCGATTTAAAGAGTTGGCGTCGTAGCTCAGTTGGTAGAGCGAAGGACTGAAAATCCTTGCGTCACTGGTTCAAATCCAGTCGATGCCACACGAAAGGGAGACCCGAAAAGGTCTCCCTTTTTTTATATACAATAAATTTGTACGAATGGCGTTATTGAAATGATGGAAAAGATACTCATTGTAGACGACGAACAGGATCTCTGCGAGATTCTCAGTTTCAACCTCCAGAGCGAGGGCTACGAGACCGATACCGCCCCCAGTGCCGAGGAGGCACTCAAATTGTTGGACGCTGGGCAGCGCTATAGCCTGCTACTGCTCGACGTGATGATGGACCGCATGTCGGGTTACGACCTTGCCGCCCGGCTCCGTAGCCGTGGCGACAACACCCCGATCATCTTCCTCACCGCCCGCGACGCCCACGACGATCAGCTGCAGGGCTTCGCCGCCGGCGCCGACGACTACATCACCAAGCCCTTCGCTTTCGACACCGTGCTGGTGCGTGTCAAGGCCGTGCTCCGCCGCAGCGCCCCGTCGGCTCCCGCCGAGCCCGACTGCCTGACCAAGCGCGAGCACCTCATCCTCGACCTCTTCAGGCAGCATCCCGGACGCTATTTCACCCGCGAAGAGATTCTTGCCGCTGTGTGGCCGGGCGACGCCCTGGTGGGCGAACGCAGCGTGGATGTCCACATAGCGCGCCTGCGGAAGAAGCTGGGCGCCGAGGGTTCACGGATTGTTAACAAAACAGGTTTTGGCTATGGACTGGTCTGATTGGGCAGTATGGGTGGCGCTGGCGGCCATCCTCGTAGTGCTTTTTCTCTACATACGCCTGATGCTTAAGAACGTACGCCTGAAGCAGCTGGCCGACGAAGCCAACCGTCTGCGTCGCGAGGCCGAGGCCACCGAGCAGCGCAACCGCCAGTTGAAACAGGAGATGACCTCCAACATAGCCCACGAACTGAAGACCCCCGTCAGTTCCATACGCGGCTACCTGGAGATACTGCTCTCCGACAAGCCTGTCGACGACGACCGCCGCCGCTACTTCCTCGAACGTTGCTACCGCCAGACCCTCCGCCTCTCCGACCTCATACAGGATGTGTCCATCATTAACAAGCTGGAGGAAAGCTCCGACCTCTTTCCACGCACCGACGTGGATGCCCGCACGGTGGCCGACGAGGCTGTGGCCGACCTTGCCGACAAGGCCGCCGCCGCCGCCATCACACTGTACAACAACCTGCCGCCCATGCCCATGCAGGGCAACCACGAACTGCTCTACTGCATCTTCCGCAACCTGCTGGAGAACTCCGTCTCCTATGCCGGCGAGGGGGTGGATATCGTGATTGAAACCTACGAACCCCCGAAGGCCAATACCCAGCTACCCAGCCACTCGGCCGCCCACTATTATCTCCACTTCTACGACACCGGCAAGGGCGTGGCCGACGAGTACCTCTCGCGTCTCTTCGACCGTTTCGTGCGCATTGACAGCGGCCGCTCGCGCCAGAACGGTGGCACGGGTCTGGGACTCAGTATCGTCAAACATTCCGTACTCTTCCACGGAGGCGAAATCTACGCCAAGAACCGTCCCGAAGGCGGCCTGGAATTCTTCTTTTCACTTAAAAAAATGTAAAGAACTATGCAAAGAACTGATATCCAAGTACGATTTAACGACGTCGACCAGATGGGCCACGTCAACAACGCCGTCATCATGGAATACTTCGACCTCGGCAAGGAGGCCTTCTTCGCCGAACGCGGCCTGCCGCCCGAAGAGGGCGACTTCACCGTGATGATAGTCCACTACGATGTCGACTTCAAACGCCAGATCCACTTCCACGACCGTATCCACGTCACCACCGAGACCGAACGCCTCGGCACCAAGAGCGTCACTGTGCTCCAGCGAGTTGTGGACAGCAACAACGGCGACATCTGTGCCGAATGCCACACCGTTCTGGCCGGCTACCGCCGCTCCACAGCCTCCTCCGCCGTCATCCCCGACGACGTCCGCCAGCGCCTCTCGGAGTGATTTTTTTTGAAAAAAAGTTTTCAACAGGTGTAATATTTGACTCATTTTTTGCGTCTAATATATATAGAAAGGCATTTAAACCACAAAAAGATGGGAAAAAACAAATCTTCAATCTTTACGTTTGTCGCCGTGGCTGTCTCTTTGGTCATGCTGACAAGTTGTGAGGCAAAAACATCTGAGCATAAGCTCTACATTCCCGACGGGTCGATGGGTATGAATGAACTGACTGCCATTGCGCAGGATACCAGCCATTTCCGTGCCCTCATCTTCACTAGCCCGTATTGCTACGGGTGCCGCCAGGCAATGGACGAAACCCGCCGTGCCGTCGAGGCCATGGATACCTCGCTGTGGCGTGTGTACTACCTTATTGTCGAGGATATTGCCGACTCCGCCCACTGGCAACAGGTGGTGGACGACATGGTGGACCTCGGCGCTCGCCGCGAGTGGATACACCATTGCAGCCTGCCCTTCGCCAAGGACGCCTACCGCGATGTCGTCGCCCTCTTCCGCACGGCGCAACCCCTTGACAATCGCAGCCGTATGGAGGGCGTTCCCTTCGAGCTGGTGGTCGATACCAACAACTTTATCCCGGTCAGGCGCTGCAAACCGGCTCCCGATGCCGACAGTGAGTGGTTCGAACTGAACACCTTCATCTACGAGGACTACCTCCGCCAGTACACCGACTTCAGTATCGACGACGGCTCCTATGTTGTCAACTCCACCTCCGATCCTGCTCCAGAGACTCATGTGGTGGTCCTGGAAAAATAATATTTTTTTTCGCCCGAACCCCCTATCAACACCCTACGAACACCCTACCAACTCCCACAAAAATATAAGAAGTGTGGGGGTTGGTAGGGTGTTCGTAGGGTAATGGTAGGGGGATTGCCCGAAAGGACGGTCTGTTGGTGACGGCTATTTTTTCTTCATGGCGTCGAGTTCCTGGCGGAGGTAGATGCCGGTGAAGTTGTCTTTTTGCTTGGCGAGTTGTTCGGGGGTGCCGCAGAAGGTGATGTTGCCGCCGGCGCGGCCGCCGTCGGGGCCGAGGTCGATGATCCAGTCGGAGACCTTGATGACGTCCATGTTGTGCTCGATGACGAGGACGGTGTTGCCCTTGTCGACGAGTTTCTGCAGCACGTCGAGCAGTACGCGGATGTCCTCGAAGTGGAGGCCAGTGGTGGGTTCGTCGAGGATGTAGAGGGTCTTGCCGGTGTCGGTGCGTGAGAGTTCGGTGGCCAGTTTGACGCGCTGGGCCTCGCCGCCGCTGAGGGTGGTGCTCTGCTGTCCGAGGGTGATGTAGCCGAGGCCCACATCCTTCAGGGCCTGGAGCTTGCGGCGCAGCTTGGGGTAGGCGTCGAAGAAGTCGACGGCTTCGTTGACGGTCATGTCGAGCACGTCGGAGATGGACTTGCCGCGGTAGCGTATTTCGAGGGTTTCGCGGTTGTAGCGTTTGCCGTTGCAGACCTCGCAGTTGACGTAGACGTCGGGCAGGAAGTTCATCTCGATGGTGCGCAGGCCGGCGCCCTTGCAGTGTTCGCAGCGGCCGCCGCTGACGTTGAAGCTGAAGCGTCCGGGCTTGTAGCCGCGGATGCGGGCCGACGGCAGCTCGGCGAAGAGGCGGCGGATGTCGTCGAAGATGCCCACGTAGGTGGCGGGGTTGGAGCGCGGTGTGCGGCCGATGGGCGACTGGTCGATCTGGATGACCTTGTCGATGTTGTCGACGCCTTCGATGGACTTGTAGGGCAGCGGGGTGCGGAGCGAGTGGTAGAAGTGCTGGGAGAGGATGGGCTGGAGGGTGTCGTTGATGAGGGTGGACTTGCCGCTGCCGCTGACACCGGTGACGCAGACGAAGAGGCCCAGGGGCAGGTCGAGGTCGACGGAGCGGAGGTTGTTGCCGGTGGCCCCTTTCAATATTATATGTTGGCGGTCCTTGTTGGGGCGGCGTTTGGGGAGGGCGATGTCGCGGCGGCGGGCGAGGTAGTCGAGGGTTAGTGAGGTGTTATTCCTATTTTCTAATTCCTCATTCCTGATTTCCCCTGCGTAGAGCACCTTGCCACCGTGGATGCCGGCGCCGGGGCCGATGTCCACCAGGAAGTCGGAGGCGAGCATCATGTCGCGGTCATGTTCGACGACGATGATGCTGTTGCCGAGGTCGCGAAGTCGTTTGAGCGAATCGATGAGACGTTGGTTGTCGCGCTGGTGGAGGCCGATGGAGGGCTCGTCGAGGATGTAGAGCACGTTGACCAGCTGTGAGCCAATCTGCGTGGCCAGACGTATACGTTGTGCTTCGCCGCCTGAGAGCGAGGCGGAGCTGCGGTTCATGGAGAGGTAGCCCACGCCGACGTCGGTGAGGAAGTGCAGGCGTTTCAGTATCTCGCCCAGTACCTCGTGGGCCACGGTGGCGTCGCGATGGTCCAGTTGGGGTTCGAGGTCGGTAAGCCATTGCTGCAGCTCCAGCAGGTCCATGTCGGCCAGTTGGCCGATATTCTTGTCGAGGATGCGGAAGGCGGGGCTCTCGGGTTTGAGGCGATGGCCGTGGCATTCGGGGCAGGGGACGGTGTTCATGAAGCTGGCCACCCACTTCTGCAGGCTGGCGGAGGTGTCGTCGAGGGCCAGGTTGGACATGTAGGATACGATGCCGGGGAACTCGCTGAGAAAGCCGGGGTCTTCGGGATCCTCGATGCCGGCGAAGTGGTTGCTGCCGTAGAGGATGGCGTTCATGGCCTCCTCGCTGAGGTCTTCAATGGGGGTGTCGAGAGTGAAGTCGTAGTGGCGGCCCATGAGTTCCAGTTTGCGGTAGACGTAGTTGGTGGGCGAGTATTTGCCAAGCACCTCGATGCCGCCGTCGCGGAGGCTCTTCTTGGGGTCGGGGATGAGCTTGTGCATGTCGATTTGCGCCACGCGGCCCAGGCCACCGCAGTGGGGGCAGGCACCATAGGGCGAGTTGAATGAGAAGGTGTTGGGCTCAGGCTCGGGGTAGGAGAGGCCGCTGTCGGGGTCCATGAGCATGCGGCTGAAGTAGCGCACGGAGCCGTCGTCGTTGTTAAGCACCATCAGCACGCTCTTGCCCTGGCGGAAGGCGGTCTGCACGGCCTCCTTCAGGCGGGTCTGGTTGCCGTTGGCGCGGAGGCGGTCGATGACGAGTTCGATGTCGTGCACCTTGTAGCGGTCCACCTGCATGTGGTAGGTCAGTTCTTGTACCTTGCCGTCGACGCGTACTTTGAGGAATCCCTTCTTGGCCACCTGGGCGAAGAGTTCGCGGTAGTGGCCCTTGCGGCCCTTGACCAAGGGAGCCAGGATCATCAGGTCGTGGCTGCCGTATTCGTTGCGGATGATTTCGATAATCTTCTCCTCGCTGTATTTCACCATGGGTTTGCCGGTGGCCAAGGAGTATGCCTTGCCGATGCGGGCGTAGAGTAGACGCAGGAGGTCGTAGGTGTCGGTGAGGGTGCCGACGGTGGAGCGGGGGTTGTTGTTGGTGCTTTTCTGTTCGATGGAGATGACGGGGCTGAGACCCTCGATAAGGTCCACGTCGGGGCGTTCCATGTTGCCGATGAAGTGGCGTGCGTAGGCCGAGAAGGTCTCCATGTAGCGCCGCTGGCCTTCGGCGTGGATGGTGTCGAAGGCGAGGGATGATTTGCCGCTGCCGCTGATGCCGGTGAAAACCACCAGTTTGTTGCGCGGAATCTCCAGGTCGATGTTTTGAAGGTTGTGCTCTCTGGCACCCAGTATTGTGATTTTTTCGTCGTCCATGCTTGCTTAGATTGTCTCAATGACGGTGGTGTCGTGTTTGCCTTTGGTGAGGGTGGTCTGTTCGGTGCCTTTCTTGACGGGTATGCGGACGGTGTAGGTGTTGCCGTCCTTGTTTTTCAGTTTGTCGGTGGTGAGCCAGGGGTTGAGTATACGCAGCATCTTGTAGGTGGTGCCGTTGTCGATGGCAAACTGCACCAGGTCCACATCTTTGCCGCTGAGTTTCACCTCTGTGTACTTCAGTTCGGGATAGGTGTCGCAGCGACGCACGGTGAATCCATAGTCGGTGGGATGTTGAAGGATAAGTTTGAGGGCGAGGATGCGGAAGACGTAGCGCTGGGTTTCCTGGTTGAGCAGGAGGTCGTAATAACTCTTCTGCTGCTGGCGTTCCAGGCGACGCTGCAGACCGTTTTCGCCACAGTTGTAGGCGGCGGCGGCTTCGGTCCACCCGCCGAAGCGGCGTTTGAGTTCCTTCAGGTAGCGGCAGGCGGCACGCGTGGAGGCTTCGAGGTCGTTGCGCATGTCGATTTCATCGCTGATTTCGAGGCCGTATTTCTGACCTGTGGACTTCATGAACTGCCAATAGCCACCGGCACCGGCAGGTGAAGTGACGTTTTGCAGGCCGCTCTCGATAGCGCAGAGGTATTTCATGTCCTCCGGAACCTTCTCTTCTTTCAGTATGCGCTCGATGGTGGGGAGTACGCGATTGGCCCGCTTGATGATGAAAAGGGTGCTGCTCTGGAAGTACATGTTGCTGACCACTTCGCGGTCGAGGCTTTCACGCACATAAAAGATGTTCAGCGGCACGCGTTCGCCGCAGAAATAGAGGGTGTCCGGCAGTGGTGGGGCATAGACGTGGTATCCGGCACGGATGGCGCGCGAGAGGGTCGCGTCGCTATTGCTTTCTTTTTGTGTTGAAAAAATAAAGGCTTCTCCGGCAATAGCCAAAGAGGCCAATATGATGGCTATGATCGACAGTTTCTTCATGAGGTTACGGTGCTGATGATTTCGCGGGCCACTTCTTGCTTGCTCCGCAGGCCCACCTCGCGGCGACTGCCGTCGGCGCCGAGAATGGTCACCTTGTTGGTATCGGTGCCGAAACCGGCTCCGGCATCGCGCAGCGAGTTCATTACGATGTAGTCCAAGTTCTTGCGCTGCAGCTTGCTTTGGGCGTTCTGCAGCTCATTGTCGGTTTCCAGGGCGAAGCCTATCAGGCGTTGCCCCTCGTGCTTCATTTTTCCCAGGGTGGCCAGGATGTCGGGGTTCTGCACCAGGGTGAGGGTCATGCCTTCGTCGCCTTGTTTTTTGAGTTTATGGTCGGCGCACTCCGAGGGACGGTAGTCGGCCACGGCGGCGGAGAGGATGGCACCGTGGCATGAGGCATAGGCCTCGGTGGCGGCGGCATACATCTCGCGTGCCGACTCGACGTCTGTGCGATGCACACGCGGGTGGTGGATGTTGAGGGCCGTGGGACCGGTGACCAGATCCACTTCGGCGCCGGCGTCGGCCAGGGCCTGTGCCAGGGCAAAGCCCATCTTGCCGCTGGAGTAGTTGCCGATGAAGCGCACGCTGTCGATACGCTCGTAGGTGGGGCCGGCGGTGACGAGCCAGCGTTGGGCGGAAAGCGGGGTGTGGAGTGTGGAGTGTACAGCCTCCACGATTTCGGCAGGTTCGCTCATGCGGCCAGGCCCGCTGGTGCCGCAGGCCAGTTCGCCTTCGGCGGGGCCCACGGTGCGGATACCCCAACCTTTGAGAGTGGCGATGTTGCGCTGCACGGCGGGGTGCGCCCACATTTGGCTGTTCATTGCTGGTGCCAAGAGTACGCGCTGCGGCGGCATGGCCAGCAGCAGGGTGCTCAAGGCGTCGTCGGCGATGCCCGTGGCCACTTTGCCAATGATATTGGCCGTGGCGGGAGCCACCACGAGCAGGTCGCCCCAGTCCTTGAGGGAGATGTGCTCCGTGGCGCTGCCGTTGCCCGTAAAGAGGTCGTGGTAGAGCGGCGCTCCGGAGACGGTCTCCAGCGTGGCGCGTGTGGCGAACTCCAGTGCATGCTCCGTGGCGGCGCAGCGCACCTCGTGGCCGGCTTTCCTCAGCAGGCGCACGAGTTCGGGACTCTTGTAGGCGGCGATGCCACCGGTGATGCCGACGATTATTTTCATACCTGTCTGCTTAGCTATTCTGCCACTCAGGCTTCCATGTTCTTGATTTCCTCGTCGATGGCCTCTTTCTGTTTCTGCTCTTGGCTTTCTTTGGCGGGGTTGCGGAAGTAGATCTCGCCCTCGAGGAATTCCTCTGTGGCCTCCAGTGTGGGCTTGGGCTGCAGCTCGTAGCGGCGCACGATTTCAATCTGCTCGCGGTTCTCGTACATCTCGTCGATGGCGTCGTTGTTGGTCTTGAAGTCGTCGATCTTGTTGTGCAGTTCGCGCTTCTCCTCGGCGGCAATCTGGTTGGCACGCTTGGTGAGGATGGCCACGGTCTCGTAGATGTTGCCGGTCTGGTTGCTGAAATCGGCGGTGTTTCTGGTAATGGTGGTGTTCACCACTTTCTTCTTCTTCTCTTCCATTTATTTTATGTTTTTTTTATTTTTGTTTTTCGGTTTTATTTTTTCATTTTTGCCATGGCCTCGCGGGTTTTGGTGTAGATGTCCTGCGCTGTGGCGAGGTACTTCGAGTTGCTGAAGCTGCTGTTGAACTTGTCGAAGTCGTTCACCACCTGCTGCAGGCGCTCGTACATCTTGTCTTCGCGGCTGTTGATGGCGTAGCGGTAGCTCGATTCGAGCATGTAGTACATGGCGTCCTCGCGCATTGTGGCCTCGGGATACTGGCTGAGGAACTGCTTGAACGACTCATAGGCCGCGTGGTATTCTTCGATGAAGTAGTATCCGTAGGCTATCTCGTAGTCTTTGCGGATGATTTTTTTGCGCAGTTCGTCGAGGCAGTTGTTCACCTCGGGGATGCGGGTGCTGCGGGGCCAGCGTTCGGCGAAGGCCTCAAACTCTTCGATGGCTTCCTTGGTCTCGGTTTGGTCCAGGTTGTACTCCGGCGAGTCCATGTATTTGCAGTAGGCCGAAAGGTAGCTGGCCTCCTCCATGTGCTCGCTGTAGGGGAACTGGCGGGCGAAGCGTTTGAATTGGTAACCGGCCGTGAAGTAGTCTTTCATCTTGTAGAGCGACATGGCGTAGTACCAGCCGATGTTCTCGGCGTTTTCCTTGCCGCGGTAGTAGAGCGTCAGGTTCTCGAAGAGCTGTGAGGCCCGCGAGAAGCTGTTTTCCTCATAGTATTTCATCGCCGCGGCGTACTTGGCGTCGTAATCGTTGCTGTTGAGTAGTTTGTTGTATCCGTTGCAACCTGTTAAAAACAAGCAGATTGCAGCAATCAATATCGTATTTTTTACACTTTTCATAGTGTGCAAAAGTACGATTTTTTTTTCAATCGCTACAACTTTTTTTTATTTTAATACTTTATTAGCCTTCTGCATGCAGCCTGCTGTCCGCCATTTGCCACAATATGGACAAAATATACACCTGCAGGCAGCCCCCCGACATCCAGCTGCACCTGCCCGCCCGCTTCCCCTTGGAAGCGGAGGGTAGGGGCCTCCACCTGTCGCCCGTGCATGTCCACTACACGCACCTCTTCTATCGGCTCGGGCGAACTGATGGTTGCCCTGTCGTGCACGGGATTGGGTGTCAGTGTGAAGTCATAGTCGCCGACCGTGTAGATGCCTGTCTGTGCCCGCGTGGTGAGGTCCAGCGACGTGGCGCTCCACGGGCTCCAAAGCAGTGTGTCGTAGCTCGCCGTGGAGAAGATGCATGCTTCCCGGACCCAGAAACTGTACGCATGCTCTGGAATAAGGCTGTCGACAACTATCCTGCGGTCGCTGCTCCTATAGTGGCGAAAAGCGGACGTCACAGGCTCTCCGCCTTCGCACACGGCTATCTCATAGATACCGTCCATGCTTGTTGACCATGTGAGCGAAATCCTTGTTGCCTCTATATTCAGCAGTTGCGGTTTCCGCGGCCGTTTGTTGCAGTGGAATCCCACAATCGGGTAGCAGCCGCCGTAAACGCTATATGGGATGATAGGGAAACGGCAGTTGTCGTAATCGGGGGATTGCCCTATTCCCAGCGGCGTGAACGCATCGCATCGCAACACCATAGCCTCTAACGGCGTACCGTTGCTGCCAGATCGGTTCTGGAATATAGTGATGTCTAGCAATACACTCTGTGTAGGAGGGACGTGGTAAGTTATCATTTGCGGGATGCTGCTGTCGAAACCATACTTTATACTGTCGTGGTATAACCGGTGAAACCCTATGAAGAACGTGTCGGTAACCCATAGCGGTTGGTCGAAATAATACTCCTCAATGTCCACGGCCTGCCGGTAGGGACCGTTAGAACCGTTGGTCCCTTCGTACAGCAGTTGGTGCTTCGCTGTCGATGGCCGGCGCTGCACCGAGTCCGTCAGCATGAATATGCTGCCCTCTTTCTCAAAAAGAACTGCCGTGCGGTGATAGTTGGTGTCGTCCACCCATCTGTTATGGATTGTTCCCGCAATACCGTATATCAACATCGGTGTTTCGGGTACAAAGAATGTAAGGGGGAGCGCAAGTCCTCCCGTAAAAACATGCGTACCATCTACATTGTTAAGTGTGTCCGGCATCGGATGGAACAGATAATACGGATCCCCATGGCGAATCGTGTCCTGAGCCCAAATGCTCGTGGCAAAGCCGACTAACAATAACAAAACCAGTCTTTTCATGTTTTTAACTGTTTTAATTCGCTGCAAAATTACAAAAAGAATCTGAAATATGCAAATGATGGTAAAAAAAAACTCTTGTTTGCTCTTTTCGCAACTTCTCGTCCGTATGCAGTGAATTTTGTTAATAAGTATTAAAACGTCGTGTTTTAACATAATGAATGACCTGTCAAATCCTACCGTGGTGGGAGTTGGTAGGGAGTTGGTAGGGAGTTGATGGGGTGTTTTCAGGGTGTTTGCCCCTCATGGATTTGGGGTGTGGGAGAAAAAAAGTTTTGCCGTATCGGACTTTTTCTGTATCTTTGCATTTTAAAAATATAACAATATATGGATACAATCATCATCTTAGACTTTGGCTCTCAATACACTCAGCTCATTGCCCGCAAGATTCGCGAGCAGAATGTTTACTGTGAGATTCATCCTTTCAACAAGATTCCAGCCCTCACCCCCGATGTGAAGGGTGTCGTTTTTTCGGGTAGCCCCTATAGCTGCAACGCCGCCGATGCGCCGGTGCCGGACATGAGCGGCATCAAGGGCAAGCTGCCGTTGCTGGCGGTGTGCTATGGCGCTCAGTATCTGGCCAAATGGGGCGGCGGGCGTGTGCAGCAGAGCAAGATTCGCGAGTATGGCCGCGCCAACCTCAATTTCATAGACAGCACGAACCCGTTGATGAAGGGTGTGCCCATGGGCAGCCAGGTGTGGATGAGCCACGGCGACACCATCGAGGTGCTCCCCGAGGGCTACAAGACTATCTGCAGCACCGAGAATGTGAAGTATGCGGGTTATCAGATTGAGGGCGAGCAGACCTACGCCATCCAGTTCCACCCCGAGGTGCACCATTCGGTTGATGGCAACACGCTGCTGCACAACTTTGTGGTCGACATCTGCCACTGCCGTCAGGAGTGGACACCCGCTTCGTTCATCGACACCACCGTCAAGGAGCTGCGCGAGAAGGTGGGCGGCGACAAGGTCGTCCTCGGCCTCAGCGGCGGTGTGGACAGCACCGTGGCCGCCGTGCTGCTCAACAAGGCCATCGGCCATCAGCTGCACTGCATCTTCGTCGACAACGGCTTGCTGCGCAAGAACGAGTTCGAGGGAGTGCTGGAGAGCTATAAGGATATGGGCCTCAACGTGAAGGGCGTCGATGCCAAGGAACGTTTCTACAGCGTGCTGGCCGGTGTGACCGACCCCGAGAAGAAGCGCAAGGCCATTGGCAAGACTTTCATCGATGTCTTCGATGCCGAAGCCAAACTCATCACCGACGCCAAGTTCCTCGGCCAGGGTACCATCTATCCCGATGTGATTGAGAGTTCGAGTGTCAAAGGTCCCAGCCAGACCATCAAGAGCCACCACAATGTGGGCGGTTTGCCCGACTATATGAAACTGCAGCTCGTGGAGCCGCTGCGCAGCCTGTTCAAAGACGAGGTGCGCCGCGTGGGCCGCCAGCTGGGCATCAAGGACGAGCTCATCGGCCGTCACCCCTTCCCGGGTCCCGGCCTGGCCATCCGCATCCTGAGCGATGTGACGCCCGAGAAGGTGCACATCCTGCAGGAAGTGGACCACATCTTCATCCAGGGACTGCGCGACGCGGGCCTGTACGACAAGGTGTGGCAGGCTGGCGCCATGCTGCTGCCGGTGCAGAGCGTGGGCGTCATGGGCGACGAGAGGACCTACGAGAGCGTCGTGGCCCTGCGCGCCGTGGAGAGTGTTGACGGCATGACCGCCGACTGGAGCCATCTGCCCTACGACTTCATGGCCAAGATTTCGAACGAGATCATCAACCGTGTCAAGGGTGTCAACCGAGTGTGCTACGACATCAGCTCCAAACCACCTGCAACCATCGAGTGGGAATGATTTTTCTTTAAAAGACAAGAAAGATAAGAAAAACAAGTAATGATGATGGAAAAAGGATTCGCAGGCAAGTATATTGGCAAGAAGCATTGGGGCAAGTCCCTGTTGCTGTTGTTTTTCTTGTCATTCTTGTCTTCAAATATCCAGGCGCAGATGCCCGGGGCGGCGCCCATCAAGGTGAGCCATGAGACCCAGGTGATGCATGGGCGCAAATATTATGTGCATATCGTGGAGAAGGGGCAGACGGTCTACTCCATCTCCAAAGCCTATAAGGTGGAGAGCTATGATGCTGTGACGCATGTCGACATACACTTCCTTCATCCCGGCGACACTGTGTGGTTGCCGGTGCGAGGCCAGTTCTCGACCGACGCCGACGAGCTCGAGGCTCAGAAGCAGGAGTCTATCCGCAAGCAGGAAGAGCGCCGCCAGCAGACCGCGTCGCAGCCTGTCCAGCCTGCGGCCCCCGCCGTGTCGCGTCCCACGCCGACCCACGGTTCGGTGGCGACGCCGGAACCCATCAAGGTCGAGGCTCCCGAGGTGAAACCCGCCGGCAAGGTGCTCCGCATGGCGCTCATGATGCCGTTGCATCTGGACCAGATAGACGAAATATCCACCTCGAAGTTCGACGTTGAGCAGCGTGGCAAACGCAGCTATCGTCAGTTCGAGTTCATCGAGTTCTACGAAGGAATACGCATGGCCCTCGACGAGTTGTCAAAACAAGGCGTAAGCGTGGAGTTGAATGTAGTGGATGTGTCTACCAACAGCGCCGAGGCGGTGCAGACGGCCTTTGTGTCGCACCATGTGGCGCAGAGCGACTTTGTGGTGGCATTGCTGTTCCGCGATGCTTTCGACAAGGCTGCCGAGTTGGCCAAAGAGGCCGGTGTCTACATCGTCAACCCGATGGCTACCCGCAGCGAGATATGTGCCGAGAACCCCTACATGGTGAAAATCCAGCCCTCGGTGGAGAGCCAGGTGCGTGTCATGCTTGACAATATGAAGGCAGAGCGCCCCGACGCCCATCTGTATATTATCCATGGAGGTACCCCCGCTACCGAGAAGCCTGTCCTCGACGAGCTGAAGCGCCAGCTCACCGAACGTGGCGACATCAAGTATACGCTCTTCAACTGGAGCCAGAATGCCAGGCTTTCCTCCACTCTGAAAGGTACGCCGGGCAGCAATGTGCTGAGCATCTACGACCAGAGGGCCGACCAGATGCGCGTATATTCCAGCAATCTGCTCAACCGTCTGGCCGCTTTCAAGACCAACAGCCCCACACTCTATACCATCAGCGACTGGACCAAGGACTTCGGCGATGTGGATTTCGCCCAACTGCAGTTGCTTGGCTACCACACATTTTCCTCTTCGTGGGATATGACCAATGCGGTCCATGTCGAATTTCTGAAAGCATTCAGAGATACCTATGGGTCGGAGCCTACGTCGCCATTGGCGGCAACGGGCTATGACTTGACCATGTATATTGTTACCGGGCTCCACGCTCGCAACAGTGGCTTTTGGTCAGCGCCTTCGCGGTCGATGCCGTCGCTGGTGCATCCGTTGCACTTCAGCCGTCGACAGGCCGGCCTCGAGAACGACCAGCCGCAACTGTTCCGCATGGAGTCGTTACATTTTATTCCTGCTCACTAATTACGAAGTATCCAATGGATTATCAAACTACGATACAAAAAGAATTCCGCGTGACGGGTCCCGGATTGCACACCGGACGCACGGTGACTGTGACCGTGAAGCCGGCCTTTGAGGATTTCGGCATTGCCTTCCGTCGCACGGATCGTACCAATATCATTACGCAGCAAGCTCTTGCCACCAATGTCGGCGCCACTTCGCGCGGCACCACGTTGGGCTGCGGCCGCCAGTCGATAGCTACCATCGAGCATCTGATGTCGTCTCTGCACGGTATGAAGGTGGACAATGCACTGATCGAACTCGACGGTGGCGAAGTGCCCATTATTGATGGATCCGCACGTCCCTGGATGCTTGAGCTGGTACGTGTCGGCACACGCACAATGTCGATGCCGCGGCGCTACTACACTTTCCGCGAACCGTTGCATTTCGAATACAAGGACACGGGCTCGGTCTTCGACCTCACGCCCTGCGAGCACTTCTCGGTACACTGCGAGATCGACTTCCCCAATAGTGTCATTGGTCGCCAGGAGGCTGATATGAATTGCCTCGACGACTACTCCGCAAGCATCGCCCCCTGCCGCACCTTTGTGTTCCTGCATGAAATTGAGCCGCTGCTTCGTTTCAACCTTATCAAGGGAGGCAGTCTGGACAATGCTTTGGTGTATGTCAACGAGGAGCTTACCCCCAAGCAACTGAAACGTTTGGGCCGGACTTTTAATAAAGATATCAGCAACTTCAGGGTGCACGACGGCGTGCTCAACACCACCAACCCCTATTTCCCCAACGAGCCTGCGCGACACAAGCTGCTCGACTTTGTGGGCGATGTGCGCTTGGCGGGCTGCATGCTCAATGCACACTTCTCCATCTACAAGCCAGGCCACAAGGCAAACAATGCCTTTGCCCGCTACCTGATGCAATATATGAACGAACATCCCAACCAAGAATAAATAATTAAATAGTAATGACTTTATACGACCTTCACCCTGACGCCAAGATTGGCCAGAACGTAAAGATTTCCAATTTCACCACCATCTACGAGGATGTGGAGATTGGCGACGGTACCTGGATTGGCCCCAATGTGACCATCTTCCCCGGTGCCCGTATAGGCAAGAACTGCAAGATATTCCCCGGCGCTGTCATCGCCGCTGTGCCGCAGGACCTCAAGTTCGCCGGCGAATACTCCACCGTTGAGATTGGCGACAACAACAGCATCCGTGAGTGTTGCACCATCCACCGCGGCACCGCCGCCAGCGGCAAGACCGTCATCGGCAACGGCAACCTGCTGATGGCCTATGTGCACGTGGCACACGACTGCGTCATCGGTGACAACTGCGTGCTGGCCAACAACGCCACCCTGGCGGGCCACATCATCATGGGCGACTACGTCATTCTGGGCGGCAAGACGGCCTGCCTGCAGTTCATCCACATCGGCTCGCATGTCATCACGCAGGGCGGCGCCCTCATCGACAAGGACATCCCCCCCTTCATCAAGGCCGCCCGCTACCCGATACAGTACTGCGGCGTGAACAGCCTCGGCCTCCAGCGCCGTGGATTCACGCAGGAGAGCATCAACCGCATCAGCGACATCTACCGCTACCTCTTCGTCAAGGGCCTCAACGTCACCGACGCTGTGGAGCAGGTGAAGGAACACTACGGCCATACTGACGAGGGCAAGCAGATCCTGGCCTTCATCGGCAACGCCAACACCGGCCTGCTGAGCGGCTACAAGAGTGTGAGAAAATAAGGGGTTTAGACCCGAACCATCGTGGTCTCGACAATGACAATGCGCTTGCCGTTGTCGGGACTTTCTATTATGGTCTGGAAGAGGGCCGTGGAGCGGCCGAGCTTGAGTGGGGAACAGGTGGCTTTCAGGCCATTGCCGAGGGCAGGGGAGAGGAAATGGATATTGGCGTCGAGCGAGACCCAGTGGAGGTCGCCATCGGCCAGGCAGTCGGTGTTGGCCGCCACGGCGGCGGCAAAGTCGGCCAACGTAAAGAGAACGCCACCCATGGCCACTCCACGGGCGTTGCGGTGGTGTGCCTCGAGGGTCAGGGAGCAGTGCGCCTCGTGGTTGGCAACGAGGTCTATCTGTATGCCAGTCAGTTCAGTGGCATAGCGGTCGGCGGCAAAAACGGTGCGGGCTTGTTCGGTTGGGTTCATATTTTTAGAGTGTATAGGTTAGACCAAGGCCGACCAGATTGTGGAAACAGCCCTTGTTGGAACGGACGAGGAAGTAGGTGCCGTTGCTGTTGTCGTTGGTGACGCTGAGGGCGGAGTACTGGAACCGGGCCTCGATGCCCAGGTGGTCAGTGAATCGGTAGCGCACGCTGAGTGTGAGCGGCAACCAGTCGACGGCGGTGAAAATGTTGTCGCCGGGATAGCCGTTGGTGAAACTCTCGCCCACCTTGATGGCCGGTGCCACTCCGGCAGCGATGCGAAGACGGCTTTCCATGCTGGAGTACGACATCAGGAGTGGAATCTCTATGTAGCTGGCCGAAAGAGTTGTGTTGTAATCCTTGTTATAAGACCCCTTGTTGGTGAACGCCAGTTCGATGACCATGCGCCAGGGACTGCCGGCATTGGCCGAGAGGGCAAAGCTGGTCCCCACGCCGGCACGCAGGCCGACGTGGCTGTAGCTGCCGGCTTGGTCGCCGTCGAGCTGACAGAAGTTGGCTCCCGCATAGACGGTGGCGTCGAAACGTCCCTGGGCGTGGGAAATTGAAAATTGGAAGCTGAAAAATGAAATTATTGCCAGCAGATAGAGTCTTCTTTTCATGTCATCCCAATGTTTAAATGCTTAATCCGAGTTCTTTACGAAGGTTTTCGGCGTCGGTGAAGACGATGCCGCGCATACCCATGCGGCGGGCGGCTTCGACGTTGACGGGGTTGTCGTCGACGAAGGTGCAGTCTTCGGCGCGGAGGCCATAGCGGTCCAGCAGCACCTGGAACAGGCGCGGGTCGGGTTTGACCAAGTGTTCGGCGCCGCTTACCACGTAGCGGTCAATCATTTGCAGTATGCTGAAGTGCTCTCTGGCCTGGGGAAAGGTCTCCATGCTCCAGTTGGTGAGGCCGTAGACTTGGAACGCGGGCGTCGCGCCGGCAGTGAGGTCCGTCAACAGCTCGCGCATGCCGGGCATCTCGCCGGTGAGCATCTCTTTCCAGCGCGAGCGGTAGAGCTCGATGGCGGACTCATAGTCGGGGTATTTCTCCTTCAACTCCTTGATGCACAGCTCCTGGCTCTCACCGGCATCTATGCGCAGGCGCCAGTCGTTGTTGGCCACATGGCGCAGGAACCACCACGCCTTGGCCTCGTCGCCAAAGTGCTCGGCGTAAATCTTTTCCGGCTCCCAACGCACCAGCACATTGCCAAAATCGAATATGATGTTTCTCATCGAATGTTTGCTTGTTTACATCCCCTTTAACGTCGAAGAGGTGTTTTTATTGTATCTGGAAGTTATCAACACCCTGTCATCTCCCACCGTGGTGGGAGTTGGTTGGGAGTTGGTAGGGAGATGGTAGGGGTTTAATAGGTGGATAATCAGTGAGATGTGTCTGACGGTCAGTTGCTTGGGTCGGTTTATCGTTTAACGACGATATTAACAGAATCTTCAATCGAGACTTTGAGAGTCTCGGAGGTGTACTGACCGGGGGTGACGGTGACGGTGCGGAGGGGTGTGTCGAGGGCGTGGAGCTGCCAGAAGTCTGGGCAGGGGGTGAGGTCCACCTCCTGGATGTGGGTGAAGCGGATGTAGAGCGTGCGGAGGTTGGGGCAGGGGGCGAGGTCGATGGCGCGCAGGGGAGAGTAGATGCAGAGGAGGCTTTCGAGGAGTGGGAAGGGTGTGAGGTCGAGGGTGTCCAAGTGGGTGTGGCTCAGCTGGATGACGCGCAGGTCGTGGCAGCTGTCGGCCTCGAAGCGCTCCAGCGGCAGGTTGACGCCGTAGAGGCGTTGCAGGCGGGGCAAGGTGTTGACGTCGAGGCTTGTAATGGGATTGTCACTGCAAGTGAGCTGCTCCAGCTGGGGGAAGAGTTCGATGCCGTCGAGGTTGCGGATGCCCTGGTCGTAGCATTCCAGTTCGGTCGCCGCGCAACCTTCGGCGGTGGCGCGGAGGTATTTGCCGTGGGCCTTGACGGCCAGTCCGTTGTCGATGAGCCAGTCGCGGAAGGCCTTGTCGGGTACACGCACCGTGCGCTGGCAGTCGCATACCTCCATGCTGGCGGGTCGCGACGTTGCGCAGCTCGCCAGCAGGAGAATGCTCAAAACGGAGACTGTAGACAGCCGTCTCATTGCAGCTTGAAAGAGATGGGAATGTTGTACTGCACGCGGACGGGCACGCCTCGTTGCGTGCCGGGCTTCCACTTGGGCATGGCATTGATTACCCGGAGTGCCTCGGCGTCGAGTTCCTCGTTGACGCTGCGTAACACTTTTGCATCGCTGACGGTGCCGTCTTTCTCGATGACAAAGGTGATATACACACGGCCTTCAACCTTGTTGTTCTTGGCCATTATGGGGTACTTGATGTTCTCGGCCAAGTACTTGTAGAGGGCTTCCTCCCCGCCGGGGAATTCGGGGTCTACTTCCACAACTTTGAACACCTCGTCGGTGTTGGCATCCAATGGCGCCGATTCGTCGACATTGGTGGCTTCAAACGGAATCTCCTCCTGCTCAACGGCTTCTCCGTTGGCCGGCTGGCAACCCGCCATCAGCAGCACTGCTGCTACGGGCAGTGCCGCCAGTGCTTTCCATGCGCCGAAGCGCGATTTTGTTTTGTTCATCATAACGATACGTTTTTTGATGTTAATACTAAGGAAATTATTGGTGATATGGCCATATCCGGTTCCGGTAGCCTGCCGGTAGAGCAGGTGGAGGTAGCCCTCGCGTCCGCAGCTCCCGATGGAAGCGGCGTCGGCCTGGAACTCCTGCACGGCCCGCAGCTCGCGCAGCATGAGCCAGGCAAAGGGGTTGAACCACGCTCCGCAGCACAACAGGCGTGCACAGATGATGTCGGCGGTGTGGTAGCGACTCACGTGAAGCGACTCGTGGGCGAGGATGCAGCGCAGCTCGTCATCGCTCAGTCCGCGCGTGCCGACAACTATCTGGTTGAAGAAAGAGTAGGGGGCGGTGTCGTCGTCGAGCAGCACGAGCGATGCGTTGCGGGGGATGTTGTAGCCGTCGGTGGCCCGATAGACGGTGTGTTTGCGCCTGAGCCTGAGGATGGTGACAGTCTGTGCCCCGATTTGGAACAACAGGTATCCGAGGCACAGCGCCACGCCGATGAGGTGGATGTCTGCAAGGTCGATGGTTCGCATGGACGCATAGGCCGAAATGGTGATTTCGTCCAGCGTCGCCATGTAGCCTTCGGTGGGGAGCACCGTTTGCGCTGCCGTTGCAAGGTTCGAGGGCAGCGTGAACCAAGGAAATATGACGCTGAACCACAGCGTCGTCAGCAGGTACCACTGGCTCAGCTTCAGCCAACGGTCGCGACGCAGCGTCAGGCAGTAGAGGCCGTAGAACAGCCCTGCCGCAAGGGTCGAAAGAACAAGGAATCTAATCATATAGGGCTTTGGTTGTCGTTAATTAACATTGTTTTTTGTTGTTTTCGAGTTCTTTTGTCAAGGATTCAAGGTCCTCGAGTGTGACCTCGTTCTTGTCTACCAGAAAGCTCACCAGCGCCCTCGCTGACGAGCCGAAGTAGCGTTTCGCGAAGCCGCTGAGCTGCTGCTCCATGTACTCCTCGCGGCTGACGAGGGGGTAGTAGCGGTTGGAACGGTTGAAGGTTTCGTGGCCGACGAAGCCTTTCTGTTCCAGCGTGCGCACCACGGTGAGCACTGTGTTGTAGGCCGCGTCGCTCTCCACTGCGGCCACGATGTCGCTGGCAAAGCCTTGGCCCACTTTCCATATGGCCTGCATTACTTGTTCTTCGGCCTTGGTGAGTTCTTTATTCATAATTGTTATTTTTAGTTCTATAATTAGAAATCTAGTTAAGAAACGGGTAAAATAATTTATTATTGTGTGGATGATGAAATTTTTTTTTCGAAGTTGTTTGAAACGAAAAAAAACAGGGGCATAAGAGGTTGATTCTTATGCCCCTGCTTGGTTTTTTTCGCAGGCTGGCAGCCTGCGCTCCATTATCGCGGGTTGGCAGCCCGCGTACCATAGGCTAGCGGTTGGCGTACATGTCTTCGTAGTACTTCATGTAGTCGCCGCTGGTGACGTTGTCCATCCACTCCTGGTTGTCGAGGTACCAGCGGACGGTTTTCTCGATGCCTTCCTCGAACTGGAGGGAGGGTTCCCAGCCCAGCTCGCGTTGGAGCTTGGAGGAGTCGATGGCGTAGCGCAGGTCGTGGCCGGCGCGGTCGGTGACGTAGGTGATGAGGTCCATGTCCTGGCCTTCGGGGCGGCCGAGGAGACGGTCGACGGTGTTGATGAGCACCTTGATGATGTCGATGTTCTTCCACTCGTTGAAGCCGCCGATGTTGTAGGTCTCGGCCACCTTGCCTTTGTGGAAGATGAGGTCGATGGCACGGGCGTGGTCCTCGACGTAGAGCCAGTCGCGCACGTTCTCGCCCTTGCCGTAGACGGGCAGGGGTTTGCGGTGGCGTATATTATTAATGAATAGGGGGATGAGCTTCTCGGGGAACTGGTAGGGGCCGTAGTTGTTGGAGCAGTTGGTGACGATGGTGGGGAGGCCGTAGGTGTCGTGGAAGGCGCGGACGAAGTGGTCGCTCGATGCCTTGGCGGCGCTGTAGGGGCTGTGGGGCTGGTACTTGAGGTCCTCGGTGAAGAACTGCTCGCCGTAGGCCAGGTGGTGTTTGCCGCTGGAGGCCTTGGTGGTGAAGGGCGGCTTGATGCCTTCGGGGTGGGTCATCTGGAGGGCGCCGTAGACCTCGTCGGTGGAGATGTGGTAGAAGCGCTTGCCCTCGAACTTCTCCGGCAGGGTCTCCCAGTAGCACTTGGCGGCCTGCAGGAGGCTGAGGGTGCCCATGACGTTGGTCTGCGCGAAGGTGAAGGGGTCTTTGATGCTGCGGTCCACATGGCTCTCGGCGGCCAGGTGGATGATACCGTCGATGTGCTCGTCCTGCATCAGTTTGTAGACTCCGTCGAAGTCGCAGATGTCCATCTTGACGAACTTGTAGTTGGGCTTGCCCTCGATGTCCTTGAGGTTGGCCAGGTTGCCGGCGTAGGTCAGTTTGTCGAGGTTGATGATTTTATACTCGGGGTACTTGTTGACAAAGAGCCGTACCACATGGCTTCCGATGAATCCGGCTCCGCCGGTGATGATGATGTTCATGTTGCGTGAATATTTGATTTTGTGGCTTTTTTTTTCTTTTGGGTGATAACGCGGGAAAAGGTGTTTTATTGTGTGTTGTGAAAAAATATTCGCCCGCGGGGGGAGATATTATTGGAGAAAACGAAATAAACCCCGAAAGTTGAAGGCAACTTCCGGGGTTTTTTCTTGTGGCGGGAAGGGCTTATTTCAGCTTCATGCCGCTGTTCCAGGCCTTGCCCACGCTGTCGGCGATGGTGAAGTAGTTGAGGCTCGAGCCGTCCCAGACGAGGGGGTTCAGCTTCTTGATGTCGATCTTGCCGTCGGTGAGGATGGCGGGGTCGGCCACGGCGTTGACGATTTCGCCCACGACGAAAGCGCCGTCGTTCTCACGCTCGATGAGCTCCACCACCTTGCATTCCATGGCCAGGGGGTACTCGTCGATGATGGGGGCGTTAACGTTCTGGCTCTTGGTGCAGTGGAAGCCCACGTGGGAGACCTTGTCCTTCACGTCGCGGCCGCTGGCGATGCCGAAGTAGTCGCTCTCGGCCACCGTGCGGGCGTCGGCGAAGCTGAGGGTGAAGGCCTTGTTGAGGCGGATGTTCTCGGTGGTCTTGTGGCTGCTGAGCTGGAAGCAGACCTGGTTGCCCTCGTACTGGCCACCCCAGGCGGCCATCATCACGTCGGGGTTGCCCTCGGCGTCGTAGGTGGCAATCATCAGCGCCGGCTGCGGCGTGACGTACAGTTTGGCGCCCATGTTGACGCGCTCGTTCACATTCTTGAATTCCATAGTGGTGATGTTGTTTTGCGTTTGTTCTTCGTTTGCGTTGTTCTCCTGTTTGGTGCCGCAGGCGGCGAAGAGCATGGCCGCCGCAGCCAGGGTGAGAATGGTGTGTTTCATCAGTTGTATCTTTTTTCGGGCTGCAAAAATACGACAATTCCGCGAACTGGCAAAATAAATTTGGCCGCGTCGGAAAAAGTGCGTATCTTTGCATCCGATTTCAATAGGAAATCGTCGAAGCGTTATATCTTCGTCTTGCTGATGAAAACCTGAGAAACTTTCATATTGGTGCAAGAGAGTATGACGGCTTTGCGCGTATAGCGTGGGCTGTTGTCTGTTTCTCCACCAAAAGGTAATTTCTCAGGACCCTCATCAGAAGAAGTGGTATACGGCACCACGCTTCTTGTTATTGTATGGCTCGACGGGGTGCGGGAGAGCATAAAAAGTTGTGCCCGACACATGTAGGGTGAATTATAATGAACATTAGGATAATTGCAATCAAAGCAATGGCATTCTCGTTTATTGGATTAAGTTTGGTTGGGTGTGTTTCCAAAACACAAAAAGCAGAAGAACTAATAAAAAAAGAACTGTTTAAAACATTGTATGATTATGAAAGTTATGAACCAATTGAAACAGTTCTGGAAGAAGTTAGTGCCAGTTATGTTTACGATAGCAATGTTTATGTCATAGGTGATGAAATGGCTTTTTTAAAAGAAAGTATAGATTTATTACGTGAGAAGGCTGATGAAAACGCAGAAGAGTTCAAATACCTTAGTGGATACAAATTGGAAATTGCCAAAGAGAAACAATATAGATTGTTGGACACATGTTATTACTTGAGCATGATGTGGTATGATAAAATTGACGATTTGAAACAGCTATGTGGCCAAATAGATACTACTGTTGTTATTGGTTGGAAAGCAACACATAAGTTCCGCTGCAAAAGCAAAGATGGTACTCCGAATATAGTGGATAAGATTTTCGTCTTTGATCGTGATATTAAGAATGTTTTATACAAGAGTACAGAAGGAAATCCTCACGATGAACTAGTCATAACACTTATAGATGACGTAGTGAAACACGAGAATCCTCCTGTATGTACTGCATATAAACTATGTTATTCATTCCTTAGTTTTCAGATAGAAGAATACGGCTCCTTTGAAAACCTACTACAGTCAGCAAGAACAGATCAAAACGTATATCGTGAATATAGAAAACTTATGGATATGTAAATATTGAATAATTGTTTGCCATCAGTGAAATAAGCCGTTTTATATTCCGATGAAATAAATGGGAGAATATTGCAATCGCAATATCCTCCCATTGTTTATGCTAGTCGTAAGCAGATATTAGATCATCTCGACGGAGCGTTTGAGGAATTTGCTGAGGGCTTCGCCTTTCAGCAGGCCGTTGGCCAGGAGGGCCAGGTCGGTGAGCTGGTGGACGAGGGCTTTTTGCTTCTCCGTGTCGGTCTCGTTCAGCACGCGGCCGATGAGCGGGTGGTTGATGTTGACGACGAGGTTGTAGCTCTCCGGCAGCTCGCCGTAGAAGCCCATGCCGCCGCCGGAGGTCTGCGCCATCTCGCGGTAGCGGCGCATGAACTCGCTCTGCGTCACCTGCATCGGCGCGTCGCTCTCCTCGAGGCTCTCCAGCTGCACGGTGAACTTCTGCTTGTCCACCTCGCCCTCGATGATGGGCTGCAGCTTCTCTTTCTCCTCCTTGCTGAGCTTCTCGGGGATGGCGTCGTCGTGGGGGATGAGTTTCTCCACCGTGTCGCTGTCCACGCGGACGAAGCGGCTCTTCTCGAGCTTCTGCTCCAGCAGGTTGATGAAGTGGCTCTCCAGCGGCGAGTCCATCAGCAGCACGTCGTAGCCTTTGGCCTTGGCCTTCTCGATGTAGGCGTGCTCCTCTTCGGCGTCGCTGGCGTAGAGGTAGCAGACGGTCTTGTCCTTGTCGGTCTGCAGGGCCTTGATTTTCTCGCGGTAGGAATCCAAAGTATAGTACGTGCCGTCCACACTCTTGAGCAGGTAGAACTTCATGGCGCGCTCGCAGAATTTTTCATCTGTCAGCATACCGTACTGGACGAATATTTTGATGTCGTCCCATTTCTCCTCGAGGGCGCTCTTCTCTTCGCCCTCTTTCTTCTTGCTCATCTCTTCCAGCTTGTCGGCCACCTTCTTGCTGATGTGCTGCGAAATTTTCTTCACGTTGCCGTCGCTCTGCAGGTAGCTGCGGCTGACGTTCAGCGGGATGTCAGGCGAGTCGAGCACGCCGTGCAGCAGCATCAGGTAGTCCGGCACCACGCCCTCCACCTGGTCGGTGACGAAGACCTGGTTGCAGTAGAGCTGTATCTTGTTGCGGTTGGGGTCGATGGTCTTGCGCACCTTGGGGAAGTAGAGGATGCCGGTGAGGTTGAAGGGGTAGTCCACGTTGAGGTGGATCTGGAACAGCGGCTCCTCGAAGTTCATGGGGAACAGCTCGTGGTAGAATTTCTTATAATCCTCATCTGTCAGCGACGACGGACTCTTTTTCCAAGCGGGGTCAGGGTCGTTGATGATGCGCGGCTGCTTCTTCTCCACACGCTTGGGCTTGCCGTCCTTGTCGCAATCGGTCTCGCTGTCCACCCACACGGTTTCCTCGCCGAAGCGGATGGCCACGGGCATGAAGCGGCAGTATTTCTTCAGCAGCTGCAGCACGGTGCTCTCCTCGAGGAACTCCTTGCAGTCGTCGGCGATGTGCAGCACGATGTCGGTGCCGCGGTCGGTGTGCTTCTTGTCCTCCTCCATCGTGAACTCCGGATTGCCCTCGCAGCTCCAATGTTGGGCGGGCTCGTCCTTCCAGCTCTTGGTGAAAATCTCCACCTTGTCGCTGACCATGAAGGCGCTGTAGAAGCCGAGGCCGAAGTGGCCGATGAGCGGTTCGTGGCTGTCTTTGTACTTCTCCATGAAGTCGGTGACGCCGCTGAAGGCTATTTGGTTGATGTACTTCTCCACCTCGTCGGCGGTCATGCCGATGCCGCGGTCGCTGACGGTGAGGGTCTTCTTCTTCGAGTCAATCTTCACGTCGATGGTGAGGTCGCCCAGCTCGCCCTTGAACTCGCCGCGGGTGCTCAACGTTTTAAGCTTCTGCGTGGCGTCGACGGCGTTGCTGATAAGCTCGCGCAGGAAAATCTCATGGTCCGAATAGAGGAACTTCTTGATGACCGGAAAGATGTTCTCGGTCTGTACGTTCAATTTGCCTTCCATATCTTGATTTTTTTTATTTTATTCCTAATTAAAACAATAGGGCATCAACAACTCATGTGCCACTCCTACCGGACTGCCATTTTGTCAGTCCGAAGGGCCTGCTATCGACCTATCATCACTTACCGTGGTGGGAGTTGGTTGGGAGTTGATAGGGAGATGGTAGGACGATAGTAGGTTGATAATCATAGTGAAGTGCATGAAAATGGGGGCGGACTGCCAAAATGGCAGTCCGCCCCCATCGGGAAGGCTTTTTTTCAGAGCGCCAGGCGTGCGCCGGCCATGAGCGTCAGGCCCGGTTGGGGCACGCCGCCGAGGTCGCGCCAGGGACGGTCCAGCAGGTTGTGGCCCTCGAGGTAGAGGGTCAGCCTTGGACCGCCGGCATCCTGCCGGCAAGACCTCAGCAGGTCGTACTCCACGGCCGCGTCCACCAGCAGGGCGGTGCCGTAGGCCTGGGCCTCGCCGTTCTCCACATACTGGCCTTCGCGGTGGCGCAGCGAGGCGCCGGCTTTGAGGCAGAGGCGGTCGACGGGGCGGACCGAGGCCCAGAGCTGGGCTTTGTGGCTCAGGTGGTCGATGGCCGAGGAGGAGAGCAGGCCGCGGTGGTCGGCCTCGATGTGGCAGTAGGAGTAGGAGAATTGAAAATTGAGAATTGAGAATTGAAAATTGGCCGACGCGTCGATGCCGAGAGCGTCGACGGCGGTGTGGTTCATCGAGAGCCAGAGGTCCTCCTCCGACGGGCGCACCCAGCCGATGATGTCGGTGCCGGAGCGGTAGTAGAATGAGGTGTGAAGAGTGAGGAATGAAGAATTGGAGAGGGCCAGCCTGCGGGTTGCCACGGACAACTCCACGTTGGTGCTGCTTTCGGCGCCCAGGTCAGGGTTGGCCTGCTGCGTGGCGCTCTGGTAGTAGAGGTCGGTGAAGGTGGGCAGGCGGAAGGTTCGGGAAATTGAAAATTGGAAGTTGAAGGCTGAAAGATTGTATGCCATGTTGGCGGCAAGGCCGTAGTTGGTGCCGAACTGGGTGTTGTACTGGCCCAGGGCCACGGCTTCGGCGCTGAAGGCTCCGCGCCGGAGGCCGTAGCCGCCGAAGAGGGTGGTGCTGGTGCGCGCGGCGCTCTTATTATATGGAGAGGGGAGGGTGCTGTCGGCTGTGCCAAGGACGTTGCTCCAGATGCCCTCGCGCCGCACCTCGGCGCCGGCCCTCACCTCGCCGATGCCCAGCGGACGGGTGGCCAGCAGGCGCGCCCCGCCGATGGAGGCGAGGTGGTGGTTATGGCCACTGTACCAGGAGGGTACGTCGTCCACGTAGCCGTCGCGGAAGAGCTCGAAGCGGTCGCGGTGCAGGCGGCCGTAGATTGAGAATTGAAAATTGAAAGTGGAAAGGCGGAAGTTGTCGGTGGCGGAGGCCACGAGGGTGCGCGTGGCCTCGTACTGGTCGGGGTAGGTGGTGGAGTAGAATCCGGCGCTGCCGAAGTCTTTCAGCTGTCCGCCGAGCTGCAGGTGGAGGTCGTTGGCCTCGGTGTGCCGCCGCGCCTGGAGAAAGAGACTGCCGTGGCGGTAGTCGGTGTTGGGGCGGTGGCCGTCGCTGCGGTGATAGGCTGCGGTGGCCGTCAACGTCCAATCGCCCAGGGTCTTGGTGCCCAGCAACGAGGCGTTGACGGTGCCGTAGGAGCCCGCGCTGACGTCGGCCAGCAGACGGTCGCGGTACTGTTCGGCGACGACGATGTTCACCGCCCCGCAGAAGCCTACGATGCCGCGCGACATGAGCTGCGACGGCGAGAGGAGTTCTACACGCTCCACCATTGTGATGTCGATGGGAATGTCCATGGTGTGGTGGCCTGTCTGTGCGTCGGTGAGGTTGACACCGTTGAGCAGGAGCAGCATCTGGTCGAAGGTGCCGCCGCGCATGCTGAGGTCGCCCTGCACGTCGCCCGCGCCGCGGGTACGGAGGTCCACCCCGGGGAGCAAGGCCACGAGGTCGCCGATGGAACGAATGGTTGTTTGTTGGAAATCTTTGGCGGTGAGTACCGCCGCGGGCTCGGAGGAGCCCTGCAGACTGTCGGCAGAGAGGACAATCTGCACTTCTTGCAATGTGCGCGTCTGCGGTTCGCGGTCGCTCTGTGCGAAGGTGGTGCCTTGCATGAGCAGCAGGGCGGTGGCGGCGACGGTGGCCGTCTTGGCCAGACTGCTGTCGGCCACGCGGGTGGCCAGGCGTCCGATGGTCACCTCGCGGTGCATCGAGCTGTAGGCCGCCCACCCCGCCCGGCTGAACCGGCGGAAGCGGAACGCGCTTGCGTGTTGTTGATGGGTTTGTTTGTACATAGATTTATTTGTTTGAAAATAAGGTGCCGTTGTGCGGGCAGGCCAGCTGGCAGAGGTCGCAGCCCTGGGTGTAGCCGGCGGTGATGTGGCCCGGGGGGATGGGGCGTGAGTGGTGGGTGGTGTAGTAGGCGGTGCAGCGGCTGACGTCGATCATCGGCGGGCCGTCGGGGGCAATGGCGTGGTTGGGGCAGGCGTCGACGCAGCGGTGGCAGTGGGAGCAGAAATCCTGCTGTTCCGGGTGCTCCGTATACTCAGTGCACTCTTCGGTGGTGACGATTTCGCCGAGGTTGACCCATGTGCCCCACTGGGGGGTGACGAGGAGGGTGTGGCGGCCGATGAAGCCCAGGCCGGCGCGGGCGGCCCAGTGCTTGTCGCTGATGGGCACGGTGTCGCAGCAGATTTTGTTTTGCCGGCAGGATGCCGGCGCTCCATCGGCGGTGTCGAGGCCCAGCCTGCTGAGCATCTTGTGGAGCATGTCCTTGATCACCTTGTGGTACTCGCGAGTGCGTGCATAGGCGGCAATGCCTCCCGCGGAAGAGGGTGGGGGATAGGCGCTGACGCAGCAGATGACGCTGCGAGCACCGGGAACCAGCAGGCGCGGATCCATGCGCATGTCGATGTTGCGCTCCATATAGGAAAGCCCTGCGTGCCAGCCCTTGGCGAGCCAGCTCCGCAGGGGGTATTCCTCGTCGGTGAGGGCGTCGGCGCGGGCTATGCCGCAGGCGTCGAACCCCACCTCCAGGGCTATGCGTTTGACGTCGTTGCTATTCAGCATCCGCCTGGTTCTTGGCTTTCTTGCTGCCGTCGTAGAGTTCGAAGTGGAGGAAGCGGCAGTCGAGGGCGCCGTTCTGCACGGGTATCTTGGCCGAGGGGTGGAGACCGATGTGCTTCATGGCCTCGAAGTCGGAGGTGATGAGCCACACGTCGCAGTCCTTGCCGTATTTCTGCTTGAAGGTGTCGCCCAGCTTCTCATACAGGGCGTTGAGGTCTTCGACCTTGATGCGCTCGCCGTAGGGCGGGTTGGTGACAATCAGTGTCTTGCCCTCGGGCGGCTCCTGGTCGGCGAAGTCGCCGATGTGGAGCATCACGTCGTGGTGCAGCTTGGTGTATTCGAGGTTCTTCTCGCACTGCTGGATGACCTGCTCGTCGATGTCGTTGCCCCATATCTCGAAGTCGAAGTCCAGGGCGCCGATCTTGCGGTCTTCCTCGTTCTTGACGCTCTTCCATTCGCCGAGGTTGAACTCTTTCCAGCGCATGAATCCGAAACGTTGGCGATAGTACTGCGCGGGGATGTTGTTGGCCATCATGGCGGCCTCGATGAGCATGGTGCCGGAACCGCACATGGGGTCGTAGAAGTTGCAGTCGCACTGCCATCCGGCCAGCTTGAGCAGGCCTGCGGCGAGCACCTCGTTGATGGGTGCCACGCCCACTCCCTGGCGGTAGCCGCGCTTGTGCAGCGAGTCGCCGCTGGAGTTCATCAGCAGGGTGACGTGGTTGTCGCGGATATGGAGATTGAATTTATAATCAGGGGCTTCGGTGTCGATCGAAGGCCGTTTGCCGAAGTTGCGGCGGAAGCGGTCGACGATGGCGTCCTTGGTTTTGAGGGCGGCGTAGTAGGAGTGGGTGAAGACCTCGCCGCTGGTCGTGGAGTCGATCATGAAGGTGCAGTCCACGTCCAGAATCTTCTCCCAACGGATTTTGTACACCTGGTCGTAGAGCTCCTGCTCGTTGTTGGCGTCGAACTCGGCGAAGGGCTTGAGGATGGCCAGGGCCGTGCGGCAGCAGTAGTTGACGCGATAGAGCAGGCGCATGTCGCCTTCGAATTCGACAGCGCGGGTGATGGGGGTGACGTTCAACGCGCCCAGCTGGCGCAGTTCCTCGGCAAGCACCTCTTCCAGGTTGACCATTGTCTTGGCCACCATCTTAAATCTTTCTTTCGGGGTGTTGTCAGTGGGCACCACCTTCCCGTGATTCTTTTGTATTATCATCTTTGAATATTTGTATTCTGTCTTTGAGTTCGCGACGGGCTATGCGGTTCTTCGACCGCAGGGTGCCGTTGTAGATGCTGATATTCAGTTCGTAGCCCACCAGCAGGACGATGCAGCTGAAGTATATCCAGAGCATGAGCAGCAGCAGGGTGCCGATGGAGCCGTAGAGGAGGTTGTAGCGGTTGAAGTTGTTGAGGTAGATACCGAACCCCCAGGTGAGCACGAAGAACATGCCTGTTGCCAGCACGGAGCCGGCGCTGAAGAAGCCCACGCGCTGCCGCTTGGCGGGGGCCACATAATAGAGGAACGCCACGGCCATCAGCGTGGCCAGCGAGAGCAGCAGCCAGCGGCCGACGTTGAAAAGGAAGGTGTTGGCCTTGGTGTCGGAGAGCCACCCTTGGGTGAAGATGAGCTGCAGCAGGTATTTGTGCCCGATGATGAGCGTAAGCACCAGAGCCACAATGATGAACATGACGAACACCATGAGCAGGCATAGCGCGAAGCGTTGTATGAAGGGACGCTTCTCGACCGTCTGGTTGGCGAAGTTGAGCGAGAGGATGAACCCGTTCATACCGTTGGCGGCCACAAGGATGGAACCTATGAAACCGATGGAGAGCAGCGTGGTGTGCTTGTGGCCCATGATGTCGTTGATGGTGGCGGAAATGGGATTGAGGATCTTCTCCGGCACAATGTCGCCCAGACCGTTGAGGAGCTCGTCCTGAAGGCCGTCGACCGGGAAGAAGGCGATGAGGGAGAAGATGCAGATCATCAGCGGCGGCAGCGCGGCCAAAAAAGAGTAGGCCAGCCCCTTGGCCCTTTGGGCCAGGCCGCCGTTGAAGATGCCCACGAGGAAGTAGCTCAGCACGTCGTAGATGGGCACACCGTTGCTCAGCGGGAACGGAACATTCTTCAAATAGTACAGCGTCTGCCTCACCGCCCGCTTGTAGAGCAGGTGGTGGCCAAGCTGCTTGCCTTTTATTCGCAGCATTCGTATCCAGACGCTTGCCTTGCTCATTTTTTCACAAGCGATATGTCGAGACTCTTGATGTGGTGGGTCAGTGCACCGACGGAGATGAAGTCGACGCCCGTTTCGGCATACTGGCGCAGCGTGGCCTCGGTGATGCCGCCGGAGGCCTCGGTCTCGTAGCGGTGGTCGATGCGCCGCACGGCCTCGCGGAGGGTCGCGGTGTCGAAGTTGTCGAGCATGATGCGGTCCACGCCGCCGTGGTCGAGCACGCGCTGCAGCTCGTCGAGGTCGCGCACCTCAATCTCGATGCGCAGGTTCTTGCCTTTCTCTTTGAGGTATTGGCGTGTGCGGTCGATGGCCGCCTCTATGCCGCCGGCGAAGTCGATGTGGTTGTCTTTGAGCATCACCATGTCGTAGAGGCCGATGCGGTGGTTGGTGCCGCCGCCGCACTTCACGGCGTATTTCTCCAGCAGGCGCATGTTGGGCGTGGTCTTGCGGGTGTCCAGCAGCTTGGTGTCCAATCCGCTGAGCATCTGCACCATGCGGTGCGTCTCGGTGGCGATGCCGGAGAGGCGCTGCATGAAGTTGAGTGCCGTGCGCTCGGCGGTGAGGATGGAGCCGGAGGGACCTTCGACGGTCATCAGCATGTCGCCCTTCTTCACGGCGTCGCCGTCGTGCATGAGGAGGGTGACTTTCAGCGTATTGTCGACGAGCTTGAAGACCCTTTCGCCCACCTCGGCGCCGCAGAGGATGCCCTCCTGCTTGGCCACCATCTTGGCCGTGCCCATAGCCGTGGGCGGAATGCAGGCCAGCGTGGAGTGGTCGCCGTCGCCGATATCCTCGGCCAAAGCCATTTTGATGAGGGTGTCCAGGTTGTCAATGTTCATCATAATGCGTTGATTATATGATATTAATATAAAATCCAGCGGGGATTTTTCCCCACTTTTCCATTTGCAAAGATAAGTTTTTTTTCCGACCTGAGCAAATCTTTTTATTTTCTGCATGTTCCGCCCCTTCGGCCGGCGGTGCGGCGGAGCCTCTCCGCCCTCGACGCAAGCCGGGGTCGAAGCCGCTTCAAATTCGTGTCCGATTCGGCCGTTCTCATATTGTTCTTATATTGTTTACATATTGTTCTTATATTGTTCCTATATTGTGGATATAAGAACAATATGCGAACAATATGTAAACAATATAAGAACAATATGAGAACGGCCGAATCGGGTACCTGTCGGGTAGGGTAGGGGTGGGAGAAAAAGGTTGTCCGGAGGCATATTTTTTCTTATATATTAAAAAAAATGCGTATATTTGCAATCTTAAAGGTTATGGTATAATGACGTCATATCATTCTGTTTCAAATGAAAAGGCAGAATGTGTGGCCTGAAAAAAAGTATATGCAGATAGCAATCTCGGGAAATATCGGAGCGGGAAAGACGGAGCTGACCAAGCTGCTGTCGAAGCACTATGGCTACCGTGCGGTCTACGGGCCGTCGGAGGAAAATCCCTACCTCAACAGCTTCTATGAGGACATGCGGCGCTGGTCGTTCAACATGATGGTGTATTCGCTCTATGCCAATATCATGCAGCTCTCGGAGCTGCAGGCCACGGGCGAGAGTTTCATCCGCGACCGTTCGCTTTACGACGATGCCGCCATCTTCGCGCCCAACCTGCACGACATGGGTCTGCTGACCACCCGCGACCTGACTACCTACACCAAGCTCTTCGAGATGACCTATGCGCTGCTGCCCAAACCCGACCTGCTCATCTATGTGCGCGCCGATGTGCCCACGCTCATCCGCCACATCCAGAAGCGCGGCCGCCAGTACGAGAGCAGCATCCGCCTCGACTACCTGACCAACCTCAACAATCGCTACGAGAACTGGGCCGCCAACTATGAGGGCAAGATGCTCGTGGTGGACACCGACGAGTACGACTTTGTGGAGAACCGCGCCGACCTCGGTGTGATTATCAACAATATCGACGCCGAATTCAACAGCCTTTTCGGCAACGACGAATAGAAAGGAGAACAATGAAAGCACTGGCCGTCATACCTGCACGCTACGCCTCGACGCGTTTCCCCGGCAAGCCCCTGGCTCTGCTGGGCGGGCGCCCCATCATCGACTACGCCTACGCCGCGGCCCGCGCCACCGAGGGCATCGAGCGTGCCGTGGTGGCTACGGACGACGAGCGCATCTTCGCCCATGTGGATCAGGTGTTCGGCAAGGGCAGCGTCATGATGACCTCCTCGGAGCACCGCAGTGGCACCGACCGCTGCGGCGAGGTGGTGCGCAGGCTGGCCGCGGAGGGCGAAAGCTACGACGTGGTGGTCAATCTGCAGGGCGACGAACCCTTCGTCGAATCGGCGCAGCTGCAGATGCTCATCGGATGCTTCGCCGACGCGAGCGTTTCCATCGCCACGCTGAAGACCCGCATCGCCTCCGCTGCCGAGCTCCTCTCGCCCAACAATGTCAAGGTGGTGTGCACCACGGCCGGCAAGGCGCTCTACTTCAGCCGCCAGGCCATTCCCTACCGCCGCGATGTCGACCCCGGGCAGTGGCTCGAGGAGGGCGAATACTTCAAGCATGTGGGCATCTACGCCTTCCGTCCGCAGGTGCTGGCGGAGGTGTGCGCCATGCAGCAGAGCCGCCTGGAGCTGAGCGAGAAGCTGGAGCAGCTGCGCTGGCTGGAGGCGGGCTACAGCATTGCCGTCCGCGAGACGCCCACGGCCAACATAGGCATCGACACCCCCGCCGACCTCGAGGCCGCCGAGCGCGTGTTGGAAAATAATGAACGAAAAACACAGAAATAATTATGAATATAACCGAATTAATCGTTGAGTTGTTGCAACAGGGCCAGAAAGTGGAAGTGCCCGGAATCGGAACTTTCGACAGTGTGGTGAAGAATCCGCACCACGACCCTGTCAGCCACATATACTACCCTGCCACGCGCAGTATCGTTTATAGCGAGACCACTACCGGCGACAACAGCATCGTCAAGGAGATTGCCCGCCGCGACTGTGTCAACGAAGAGGTGGCGCAGCAGATGTGGCGCAACTATGTCGACGCCCTGTCGGACAAGATCAAACGCACCGGCGAGCACCGTCTGGGCGAGTTGGGCACCATTACCAAGATTGGCGACGGCTATGGTTTCGACATGGCCGAGGGCGTGGTGATAGAGGCCGGCAACAGCAACGAGACTCCGCTGGAGCAAGTGCGCACCTACGAGCACAACGACAATGACGATCCCTTCGCCCAGTTCGAGGAAGAACCTGTGGTGACGGTTATGAAGAAACCCGAGCCCAAGCCCGCTCCGGCACCCGAGCCCGAGCCTGAACCCGAGCCCGCTCCGGCCCCTGAACCCGAGCCCGAACCCGAACCGGAACCCGCGCAGGAAGAGTCTGCTCCCGAAGTGGTGGACGCCCTTGCCGAGGGAGGCTCCGCCACCGTCGCCGAGGAGTGGAAGGAAAGCCTCAAAAAGCTCGAGGAGTTGCCCAAGACCAAGGCCCAGCTCAAGGCGGAGGCCAAAGCCGAGAAAGAGCGCCTGAAGGCCGAAGCCAAGGCTGAGAAGGAGAGCGCACGCCTCCGCAAACGTGCCGAGAAGGACGCGGAGCTGGAGGAACGCATGGCAGCCCACAAGCGCGAGAGCGAGGAACGCCGCGAGGCCGAGGAGCGTCGTCGCGCCGAAGAGGAGATGCGCAAGGCCGAGGAACGCGCCGAGCAGAACCGCCTCAAGGCCGAGAAACAGGCTCAGGCGAGCATGAAGCGTGCCGAAGAGAAGGCTGACGAGGAGCGCCGCAAGGCCGAGAAGAAGGCCGCCGTGTTGGCTGCCGTGGCCGCCTCGCAGGCCGCCAAGGGCGAGACCGTGGCGGTGGAGAGCGTGGCCACGCTGGCACAGGAAGTGGCCAAGACCGAGAAAGAAACCGTGACGGTCAACAAGGAGAACGAGCGTTTGCTCCGCGATGCCGCCAAGGCTGCCGCCAAGGAGGCCAAGCGCAAACGCAAGGAAGAAAAAGCACTGGAGAAGGCCGCTGCCAAGCTGGCCAAGGAAGAAAAGAAAGAAGAACGCAAGAAGGGTGGCTCGAAATGGCTGCTCTGGGTGCTGCTCATTCTGCTGCTGTTGGCCTTTGCTGCCGCGGTGTACTACCTCTTCTTCCGTGGCCATCGCAGAAGCGCGCCCGCCGAGAACACCCCGGCCGCCGTGGTCAAGGACAAGCACCTCAATGTGCCTGTCGTCAACGCCTTGACCTTCAACACCGATATGATACCTTACACCGACCGCGAGATTGGTCGCAGCCGCGACATCGTGTGTCTCAACATGGTTGATTATATCAACAACTTCCTGGCAGAACGCGATTATCGCAATGCCCGCGTGCCGATGATGGACCGTGTGCGCCAGTATGCCGACGAGCGTATGCAGCAGTTGCTGGGACCGCGCTTCGCCGTGCAGCGTTTCATTCCCTATGAGGACTATGTCTATGAGCATGCCGAGCCGTGGCTGAAGCAGACCTATGCCGATGTGGCACGCCACATGGTGCAGGGAGAACTGATGAGCGCGACGGCGCTGGAAGACATTCTGAACGGCTTGGTCGAGGAACTGGGCCTCCAGCCCGGCGAACAGCAGCGTACCCAGGCCGAGGTGCAGCAGGTGAAGGCTACGGAGCAGGCCGCAGTGGCCCGCAAACCGAAGGTACAGCTGGATAAGGATGCTCCGGTCTACGTCTATGTGGAGAAGAACAGCAAGCAGGGCTTCGACATCATCGCTGGATTCTACCTGAACAAGAATACCGCTGCCAAGATGACCGCACGCCTGCACGAGCTGGGTTGCGATGCCTATATCATCGAGAAGAACGACATGTTCTACGTCAGTATGGGCAGCGCTCCGACGCGCACCAAGGCCGAGGCCCTCTACAACCACATCAAGAGCTGGTACGACGGCGATATTGTCATCAAGGAACTCTAATAAATTCATAACGCTAAACATAAACAATGGGTCATCACAAACTGCAGCGGTTCGCCGAGAACCTGACGTTCCCCAATCTTTTCCAAGTGGGTTTCGAGCAACTGGAGAAGGAGGGGTTCGCCTTGCGTGGCAAGTGGCGCGAGCAGTTCGGCAACGACAACCCCATCACCCTCGAGCTGGGGTGCGGCAAGGGCGACTACACCATCGCGTTGGCCCGCATCCATCCCGAACGCAACTACATTGGGGTCGACATCAAGGGCGCCCGCCTGTGGCGTGGCGCCAAGACCAGCAACGAGGAGCAGATGAAGAACGTGGCGTTTATCCGCACGCGTATCGAACTCATCGACCGTTTCTTCGCCGAGGGCGAGGTGAGCGAGATATGGATCACTTTCTGCGACCCGCAGCTGAAGAAGCCCAACAAGCGTCTCACATCGCCTCGGTTTCTCGCCACCTACCGCCGTTTCCTTGCCCCGGGGAGTATCATGCACCTGAAGACCGACTCGCAGGAACTCTACGATTATACCCTCAACGAGGTGCTGCCCAATGAGGACTGCCGCATTTTGGCCAGTACGAACGACCTGTACAGCACGCCCGAGGGGTTCGACGAGGCTAAGCTTACACAGACCTTCTATGAGCGCATGTTCCTTGCCCAGGGCATGCCGATTACATATATACAATGGAAAACCAATTAAAAACAATATAAACTAAATACTTATTTATTATGTCAGGACACAACAAATGGTCAAAAATTAAAAGAGCCAAAGGAGCTGCCGATGCCAAGCGCTCGAAGCAGTGGAGCAACATTCTGAAGCAGGTCACCATCGCCGTGCGCGAGGGTGGTGCCGATCCCGACAGCAACCCCCGTCTGCGTCTGCTCATCCAGAATGCCCGTGGTTGCAACATGCCCAAGGACACGCTGCAGCGCTCTATAAACAAGGCCAACGACAAGGACGCCGCCCAGATGCAGGAGCTTACCTTCGAGTGCCACGTGAGCCACGGTATCGCCCTCTTCATCGAGGCCCTCAGCGACAACAATAACCGTACTGTTGCCAACGTCAAAGCCATCATGAATAAGAACGGTGGCACCCTCGAGACCAACGGCAGCCTTGCTTTCCTCTTCACCCGCAAGGGCGTCTTTGTGGTGCCCCGCAAGCCCGAGATGGACATTGATGAACTTGAGATGGAACTCATTGACGGCGGCCTGGAAGAGATGGAGGTCGACGACGAGTACCTGACCCTCTATACCGCCTACGAGGACTTCGGCAACATGGTGAAGATGCTCGAGCAGAAGGGTATCGAGTGTGAGAGCGCCGAACTTCAGCGCATCCCCAACACGTTGCGTCAGGTTGATGAGGATACTATCCGCAAGGTCATGAAGGTTATCAGTATCCTCGAGGAGGACGATGACGTGACCAACGTCTACCACGACATGGAAATCCCCGACGATTTCGAGGAAGAATAATGAAACTCTTTTTAGTTCCGACACCCGTTGGGAACCTCGGCGACATGACCTATCGTGGCGTCGAGGTTCTCAAGTCTGTCGACCTTATCCTGGCCGAGGACACTCGTACGAGCCGTGTGCTGTTGCAGCACTATGGCATCGACACCCCATTGCAGAGCTACCACATCTTCAACGAGCACCAGACCGTTGCCGGCCTGGTGGAGCGTTTGAAGGGGGGCACGACCATCGCCGTGGTGACCGATGCCGGCACTCCCGGCATCAGCGACCCGGGATTCCTGCTGGTGCGCGAGGCCGTGAAGGAAGGCATCGAGGTGGAGTGTCTGCCTGGAGCAACGGCATTTGTGCCGGCGCTCATCGACAGCGGATTGCCGTGCGACCGTTTTGTCTTCCTCGGTTTCCTGCCTCATAAGAAGGGCCGCCAGACGGCCGTCAACGCCCTTGCCGACGAGACTCGCACCATGATTATCTACGAGAGCCCGTTCCGATTGGTGAAGTTGCTGGAACAGCTTGTCGAAGCCGTCGGCCCCGACCGCCAGGTCTCTGTCAGCCGTGAAATCAGCAAGCTCCACGCCGAGACTGCCAGAGGCACTGTTGCAGAGGTCTTGGAACACTTCCGTCAGAAGGATGTGAAGGGCGAGATAGTAGTGGTCCTTGCCGGGAAGGAATAATATTTTTTTGTCGTTATGCCCATCGAAATATTCATATTCCGCCTGGCCTGCGCTTTGGCAGCAGGCATCATCATCGGCACGCAGCGCGAGCTGAAACAGCGCCAGGCCGGACTGACCACCAACTCGCTGGTGGCCGTTGGTGCCTGCATTTTCATTCTCATCAGCGAGAGCGTCATCATGGGCGCCCGGGTGGCAGGCGGGCCGGTGAACAACGACAACCTCCGTGTGCTCTCGCAGGTGGTGACGGGCATTGGTTTCCTCGGTGCCGGCGTCATTATGAAGAACGGACTGACCATCCACGGCCTTTCCTCGGCGGCCACCATCTGGTGCTCCGCCGCTGTGGGATGCCTCTGCGGCTACGGCATGTGGGTTGAAGCCCTCATCGCGGTCACCGTCATCATCCTCATCAACTGGGGACTGAAGAGCATTGAAATCTACATTAAGCATCTCCGCCATAGCAACGACGAAGAAGACACACGCAAAAAAAAACAATGATACGAGAAAAACTTTTGATGGTTTTAGTAGCTGCCATGCTTTGTGCTTCCTGCGGCAAAGATGAAGCCTCGGATGTAGAACCGTCAGCGGATCGCTTTCTGGCAGGCACCTCATGGTCACATTCCTTCGATACAGTCCTTACAGTCAATGACAACCAGTGGAATGAGACTATCGTTTCCAATTTGGTTTTCAGTGACGACGGTGTGCATAGCTATCTGACTGTCACTACGATGATTACCAGTCCATTCAATGAATCGACAGCCCAGAATACTCCGTTTGACTATACCTACGACAGCATGCGGAACGAAGGCCAGATGATTGCCAGGGTGGAAAGGATGGTGATTCCATTTGTATACAATCCCTTGGATACAACAATTAGTCTCAGTGTTCCTCTTGGAGGGGATGTATTTCGTTTTGTCGAAATGCATTGTGTTGTCGGATTGTAAGAATCAGTGTTTTCTCTCTTGCGTCGGCCGTGGCACCCTGATGGGGAACCACGAGCGCACGGGCTGCTCCAGCCCGAGGCCGTTCATATAGTTGTATGTGGCCAACCGTAGTGCAGCACCTACGGCGTCGATGTCGTAGTCGAATTGCTGGCCCCCGTCGATGGGTTCCCAGTCCACCTCGTTGTTGCAGAAGGGGTTGGGGACCAGCGTCAGTCGGCGTGCGCCGAAGGCTTCAGGGTGCACGCCCGATGGACTGTGGCATGTCATGGCGTAGCGGTGCCAGAAGGCGCTCTGCACGATGCCTTCGTCGAACATGCGGCGCACGGTCTCCAGCGCGTCGACGGTCTCCTGCAGCGTCTCGGTGGGAAAGCCGTACATGAGGTAGGTGTGCACCATGATGCCCGCGTCGCGCAGGTGTCGGCAGGCCTCGGCGGTCTGCTGTATGGTGACGCCCTTGTCCATGAGTTTCAGAAGGCGGTCGCTCGCCACCTCCAGGCCTCCGCTGACGGCCACCATACCGGCCTCGGCCAGCAGGTCGCACAGGTCGGCGGTGTAAGCTTTCTCGAAGCGTATGTTGCCCCAGAAACTCAGCGTGAGTCCCCGACGCAGAATCTCTTCCGCCACCTCGCCCAGCAATTTGGGCGGCAGGGCCTCGTCCACGAAGTGGAACCCCGTCCGTCCCGTCTGCGCCATCACGCGCTCCATGCGGTCCACCACGGTCGATGCCTTGGAGGCGCGGTAGCCGCCGATGTAGGGCAGCGAGGTGTCGCAGAAGGCACAGCGGTGCCAGTAGCAGCCCTGCGCCATCACCATCTTGTTCCATCGACCTTGGCTCCACAGGCGGTGCATCGGATTGGTCATCTCGCTCATCGAAAGGTATTTGTTCAGCGGCAGGTCGCTGAAGTCGGGGCAGTGGTCGATGGCTTCGGGGTGGCCGTCGATGACCACCTCGTCGCAGAACTCATAGATGCGCGGCTCGTCCATCTGGCGCCACTCTGTATTGGGGAATCCGCCGCCCAGCTCTATTGTCGCCTTGGTGTTTGCCTTCAGCCATTGGCTGCAGCGCAGGGCACCGTAGAGGCAGCCGGGGAAGGGGATGGTGAGGCATACCTTGTCGGGAGGGAACGCTGACACATATTCGCTTAGGATGCTGAGCATCAGGCGGTCGATGGGGGAGGGGTCGCGCTGCAGCTCCTCGTAGAGGGGGTCGAACGACGGTGCGTCGTTGGACAGGTACTCGGCGTAGCGCACCAGGTCGAAGTGTTCGTCGACATGCTCGCGCACATAGTCTGCCACCTCTTCTATGAAGAGGGTGGCCAGGTGCTGCGCCTTGTCGGTGGCGCCGCTGACGCCGAAGCTCCACTCCAGGTGGTCCTCGTCCAGCTGCTCAAATCGTTTCCCCTCAGGCAGCAACGAGCGGTTGGCGATGCGGGGACCGAGGGTGTCGTCCTGGCCACGGAGGAAACGCTTCACGGGCTCTATCAGCTGCGCCTCGCGCTCCAGGCCGATGCCTTGCAGGAACGTTTTGGACAGCACGCGGTCGGCCAACTCGATGCCGAGGTCCAGCTGGCGCACCTCGTGCCCCTGGGCCACGAAGAGCCCTTTGAGGTAGGCCGTGGCGGGGTAGGGGGTGTTGAGCTGTGTGAGCGGCGGGGTGATGAGCAGTATTCGCATATCGGGAGGCTATTCTTCGTTGGATATGTAGCTAATCAATTCGTCGGGCGTGAAGGTGATGGTGAACCTGCGGGCGGTGGTGCGGCTCTTCCAGCGCAGCTCCAGCCCCACCTCGGAGGATGCCAGCAGCCCGAGGAACTCGGCACCGTCGGCATAGATGAGGTTTTCCAGCAGCATGGGTTTCAGCTGCTGCTCCTTGCATTGGTTGGAGAGGATGGAGAGTTCGTCGACGGTGTAGTGCATCACGACGACCTTCAGCGTGGGGTCGTAGCTGCAGTGGGTCCAAACGCCCGAGCTGTCGTCCAACGGTTGCGGGCATTCACGCCCGAGGGCCATGGCCAGATACTGGCCGGCGAGGTCGACGTCGATGGCCGGCTCCTTGCCCAGCAGCTGCGCGGGACGGTAGTCGAGCGCCACGGTGTCGGGGTTGCCCTCGATGCTGCCCACGATGCGCAGCGTCGTGCTGTCCTGCCCCAGGTAGGGTAGGAATGTGTTGTTGGCGATGAACCACTTGTTGGTAATCATCCAGAAGAACTGCGACGACACCGTGGGGTCGTCGGCAGCGGTGGAGTGCAGGTGGAGGGTGTAGAGGTGGTCGCAGTAGCTGACGGCGGTGACGAATAGACTGTCGTCGATCTGCAGGGGCAGTTGCTGGCGTGTGGCAAGCATGTCGGCGTAGATGTAGGCCTGTGTGTAGTTCTCCATTGCGGTGATGCGGCGGAGGGTGGCGTTGTCGTAGGCGTGGATGGAGGTGGCCTCATTCTGTTGGGTTTTCAAAACGACATGCACAACGGCGTTCATGCCGAGCCGGGTCACCATGTCGAAGATGTCGTTCAGCCCTATTGCCTGATGGCTGGCATCAAAAAGAACCTTGACACGCAGCCACTGTACGAAATTTGGCGTTTGGTCGGGTGTGCTGTTTGTAGACTCGTATTCCACAACTGCGACGATGCGTTTGTCGTCCAGGTCTTTGAATGTCACTTTGGGGTTGCTGCCCTCGGAACCGATGGTTTTCCATAGGTCGATGTAGCTGTCGAGGTTCTCTTTCAGCTCCTTCCGTTCCTTCTTGCTGAGCGGCGGCAACGAATCCAGCGGGCAACCGCTGTCGGTCGCCGTTGTCGGAACTCCTTGAGCCACAGCTGCGACGGACAGGCAGAGTGCCACCCATAATACAAAAAACCTTTTCAAAATCACTTTGCAAAGATACAAATAACTTTTGAAATGGCCAAATGCTGCGGCGGCTAACGTCTTTTTATAGAACGGCGAATGGCTCGAATTTCACGAACGCTACACAGGCCAATTAAATACGAATTGCTCGAATCTTGAAACGACAAAATGATAAAAACTTTGTCAATGGCCTGGCACCATCCTATCATCTCCCTCCATGGTAGGAGTTGGTAGGGAGTTGATAGGGAGTTGGTAGGGAGATGGTAAGGATATAATGTTGATTATGTGGCTGTTGCTGGCAGGGGATTCCAAGATTGGGTGTTGGATTGCTATTTTGCAGGTTTTCAGTTGTTTTTGTTTCTTGGAGGTTCCGTTGAAAAAAGAAAAAGCCGCCATCGTGGGATGGCGGCTGGAGGTGTTTTTGTTAAAAAAAACGGTTATTTCTTTTTGCCTTTTTTGGTGTTGTTGGCTTTGGTGTCCTGGATGCCGAGCTTGGCCTTGATGGCGGCGGGGATGGCGTCCTTGTGGACAACGATGTTCATGGTCTTGTAGCGAGCGAAGGCTTTGGAGACGAAGAAGTTGCCGCCGAACTCGCCGTTGTAGAGGCCCCAGCTGTTCTTCACCATGTAGTATTCGTTGCCCATCTGGTCTTTGGCCTTGCCGAAGATGAGCATGCCGTGGTCGTCGGTGGTCTCCCAGTTGTCGTAGGCCTGCTGGCGCTCTTCCTGGGTCACCCAGCGCTGGGGGGTGGGGTGCTTGGCGGCCTCGTCGGCGATGTCGGCGGCGCTCATGCCGCTCCAGCGAGCCTGGTCGGTGCCGACCTTGGCGGCAGCCTTGCCGTCGGTGGCGGGGAGGACGGCGAAGCCCTTGCGGGTGTAGCGGAAGCCGGGTTCGCTGACGTCAGAACCCCAGGCGATGGTGTAGCCGTTGTCGATGGCGTAGTCGAAGATTTCCATCATCTCATCGATGGGCACGTTGTAGCTCTGGCCCCAGCGCCAGTTGTCCTGGATTTCGAGGACGAAGGGCTCGTAGAAGGGGTGATGGGTGTAGGAGGTGATGGAGACGTAGTCGTCGGGGTTCAGACCCAGGCTTTCGCCGAAGCTCTTGGGGGTGTATTCAACGCCTTTGTAGTTGAACTTCTCGGGGATCTTGCCGAGGTAGGTCTCGTGGACGGCCTGGACGGCTTTGAGCCACAGGGGCTGGCCGTCGGGGCTGTACTGCAGTTTCTTCAGTTTGCCTTTGGCCACGGCCTCGACCATGACGTCGGTGAGGGCGGAGAGCTCGGTGTGGTTGCTGAGGGTGTCGCCATACATGGCGCCGGCGGGCATTACCTCGTCGGGCACCATGCCGTAGTGTTTGAGGCAGTAGATGACGTCGTTGAAGGCGCCGCCCTGGCTGAAGGAGACGTCGCCGTGGGTGCGGACGGCGGCCATGGCGCGGTCGTTGTAGGTCTTCTCGACGACGTACATCTCGCTGAGGTCGTACTCGCCCTTGCCCAGGCGGAGCAGCTCGGCCTCGAGGAAGGCGATGCCGCTATAGCTCCAGCAGGTACCGGCGTTGTTCTGGTCTTTGACGGAGGTGACGGGGATGACCTTGACGGTGTCGAACTTGTAGCCCTCGTCCTCTTTCTTCTCTTCCTGTGCGAACACAGAGGTGGCGCAGATGGCAACGGCGCCGAGAGTAAGGAATGCTTTCTTCATTGTTTGTCTGATATTGTGTTAATTATTGATTTAGTTACACATTATTTGCGGTGCAAATATACATAAAAAAATCGAAATTGCCGTTGTAAAATGCAAAAACGGGGCGAATTTTTTTTGATTTGGCCATGTCGTTGTTTTTTTGTATCTTTGCCGTTTGAAATGTTTTTATATATTATGCGCAGGTTGTTCATTGTAATGATGTTAGTTGTGGCTGGCGGCTGGTGGTCGGCGGCTATTGGCCAGTCGGGTGCGGTTGGCGGACGCCAGGAGAAGACGCGGCTGCTGCTGATACTGGACTGTTCCAACTCGATGTGGGACCACTGGCAGAGCAATGCCAAGATCAAGGTGACGCAGCAGGTGCTGCTGTCGTTCCTCGATTCGGTGTCGCGCCAGCACGACGTCGATGTGGCGCTGCGTGTCTTCGGCCACCTGAACAAGGAGCAGTTCGGCACGCGCCTCGAGGTGCCCTTCGGCAGCGACAACATCTACCGCCTGCAGAGCAAAATCAAGACCCTTGTGCCGCAGGGCGGCTGCACGGCAGCGGCAGCGCTGACCGACGCGCTGAGCGACTTCCCCGCCACAGGTTCGAGTCGCAACCTTATTTTGATTATCACCGACGGCATGGACGACTGCGAGGCCGAGATTTGCGACGTGGCGCGACAGGTGCAGCTGAGCGGCGTGGTGGTGCAGACTTTCGTGCTCTGCATCGGGGGCAACATTTCGGCCCACGCCTCGTGCGCCGGCAGCGTCTTCCCGGTGGCGCATGAGGAGGAGTTCGCCAAGACGCTCTACGACATCTTCCGCCTCAGCGGCCACAAGGCCAAGGTGGTGCTGAACATGGTGGACGGCGGCGGCGACCTCTACGAGACGGAGCACCCCGTGGCTTTCTACGACCACCGCACGGGCGTCATCCGCCAGAGCACTATCTACAGCGTGGACGGAAAGCTGAAACCCGACACGCTGCTGCTCGACCCGCTGGTGACCTACGACATGTCCGTCTTCACCCATCCGCCGCTGCGACGCGAGGCCATGCAGTTCTCGATAGACAGGGTGAACACCGTCGACATCACCGTCAGCGAGGGCACCATGAAGGTGGCCTACAGCGGCCAGCGTCCGCAGTGGCAGCAGCCGTCGGTGGATGTGATAGTGCGCCGCGCCGGCAGCGGCGACCGCGTGGCGGCACAGGAGATGGGCGAGACTGGCCAATACCTGGCCGGACGCTACGACGTCGAGGTGCAGACCCTGCCGGTGACCACCCTGCGTGGCGTCGAGGTGCGCGGCGGGGCGGCGACCGAGCTTACGGTGCCCATGCCCGGCCAGTTGGTCCTCAGCAAGCCCAAGGGCATCACCACTGGCGCCATCTTCAGGTTAAGGGACGGCCAGGTGGAGTTCGCCACCGACCTCAACCCCAGCACCGCCGGCGAACGGTTATTATTGCAACCCGGCCAGTACGAAGTGGTCCTCCACCCCCAGAATGCCACCAAGTACGACAAAGTCCAGACCAAACGCTTTGTGATAGAAAGCAGCCAAACCACAAAGATACAGTTTTAACTTATGAAAGCAAAAACCATACGCAGAATTATTGGCATCACGGCGTTGGTGCTGTGGGTGTTGGCCATTGTGCCAAAGTTCCTTCTTGGCGAAGATATGCTGGTATGGCAACTGGACAACTGGGCGTTGCTCTTTGCCCCACTCCTTACTTTGGTATACACGGCGATGCTGATAAATATCGCCCAAAGAAAGAACCGGATTGTCAAATTATCGGTATGGATAAGCTGTATTATATTTGCATTGGTTTGTGTTGTTTTTTTCTTTAGTGCCAGAACTTGGTTATACGTCAAAGTATGGGACAACAAAGACTATGCAGTGTATAGCAAATATCGCGGTGCCATCGACCCTGACGAGTATGTGTTATATAAACGTAAAGGCATTTTAAACAAGGAGATGTATGGCATTGGCTCAGACAACTTTGGTATGGTGAAGGATGTTCAGTTCACTATTTACGAACCCCTCGACTTGATAAAAAAAGAATATGATGTCAGTGCCTTTGAAAGCAACCGGGTATTAAGTCACGATACGATATTCTACCGCCTGAGCGATGGAAAACGGTATAAACAGGAACAGAACGATTCACTATTAGCTTTGATTAAATAAGAAGTTATGGACAACAAGGACTTTATACGGCAAGATAACAACTATCGCACGTTGAAGGCGTTCCAGAAAGCGGAGTGCGTCTACGACGTGACGTATTACTTTGCCAATAAGTTCTTGAGCAAGGGCGACCGCACGATAGACCAGATGGTGCAGGCGGCGCGGAGCGGCAAGCAGAATCTGGCAGAGGGCAACATCGACGGGGTGACCTCGAAGGAGATGGAGATAAAACTGACCAACGTCAACCGTGCCTCGCTGCACGAACTGCTGCTGGACTACGAGGACTACCTGCGGGTGCGTGGCTTGGAACAGTGGCTTTACGACGATCCGCGCTGTGTGCAGACACGCGCCTTCTGCAAGAAGCATCTGGACTCGGCGGTGTATCGGGATAAGATAAAAGACCGCTCCGACGAGACCATCGCTAATATCGCCATCACGCTGATACACCAGTGCGATGTGCTCATACGTGGCCTGATAGAATGGCAGAAGCGGAACTTCCTCGAGAACGGAGGAATCAAGGAAGAGATGTATAGAGCAAGGAAAGCATATAGGGATAGGAATGGGTTTGATGGGCAAAATAGGTTTAATGGGCAAAATTGGCCTAATGGACAAAGATAATCATCCCGCCTATTAAACCCATAAAACCCATTAACCCCATAATAAAGATAAACAAACAATAAAAACAAAAATATTATGACCCACTACGAAAAACAATCAATGAAAGAACTGCGCGCCGGTATGGGCGAAGGCCTGGTAGAGGCTGGCCGCAAGAACGAGAATGTCGTCGCCCTGAGCGCCGACGTGAAAGGCAGCGTCAAGATGGACGGCTTCGCCAAGGAGTTCCCCGAGCGCTTCATCCAGTGCGGCATCGCCGAGGCCAATATGGTCGGCATCGCCGCCGGTCTGAGCCTCTGCGGCAAGGTGCCCTTCATCGGGGGCTTTGCCGAGTTCGTCACCGGCCGCGTCTACGACCAGATCCGCCAGGTCGTGGCCTACAGCAACAAGAACGTGAAGATCTGCGGCTCGCACGCCGGTATCTCGCTCGGCGAGGACGGCGCCACGCACCAGACGATGGAGGACATCGCCCTGATGAAGGCCCTGCCCAACATGACCGTGCTGGTGCCCGCCGACTTCAACCAGGCCAAGGCCGCCACGCTGGCCGCCGCCGAGCACGTCGGTCCCGTCTACCTGCGCCTCGGCCGCAGCAAGATGCCCTGTTTCCTGCCCGAAGGTGAGAAGTTCGAGATTGGCAAAGCCCAGCTGCTGAGCGAGGGCAAGGACGTGACCCTCTTCGCCTGCGGCCACCTTGTGTGGGAAGCCCTGCAGGCCGCCGAGCAGTTGGAGAAGGAAGGCATCAGCGCCGAGGTTATCAACATCCACACCATCAAGCCGCTCGACGTGGAGGCCATCGTGGCCAGCGCCAAGAAGACCCGCGCCGTGGTGACCTGCGAGGAGCACCTCTTCAACGGCGGCCTGGGCGACAGCGTGGCCCAGACCCTCGCCCTGCACTGCCCCACGCCGATGGAGTACGTGGCCGTGGACGACCGCTTCGGCGAGAGCGGCACGCCCGACGAGATGCTCACAAACTATCACCTCCGCGCCGCCGACATCGTCGAGAAGGTGCACAAAGTATTAACTCGTAAATAAAAGAAAGCTATGGACAATCCCTTCCCTGAAATCCAGCGCTTCTGCCAGAGTTGCGGCATGCCGCTGAGCGACGAGGTCGTGAGCGACAATCCCGACTACTGCAAGTACTGCCACGCCGACGGCCGCTTCACACAGGACTGCACGATGGACGAGATGATAGAGGTCTGCGTGCAGTTCCTCGACGAGTTCAACAAGAACACCGGCCAGCACCTCACCGCCGACGAGTACCGCGAGGGACTGCGGCAGTTCTTCCCCACGCTCAAGCGCTGGCAGAAGAAATAAAAATGATTAATAAACAATAGAAATATGAAACTATTCAAGAAAAAGAACTGGGCTTACTACCTGTTCCTGTTTGGCGTATTCACATTGGTATTTTTCCTTGTGAAAATATTGTTTTTGCACCACGAACTTCGCCACTCTATCATTAGCGGGGTGGTAAGTGGCGTTGTCTTCACCATCCTGTGGTGGTTTCTCGACCAAGGCCACGAGCAAATAAAGTCCGCTGTCAAGGAAGACGAAGCCGAGCGCAAGCGCAAGGAATAACCCGTGGCGGATGTTGCGGCGCGGCGGCATGCCGCCGCGCCGCAACAAATCCCCGCCGAAAGGCCGAAAGATTGATGCAAATCATATAATATAAAAGGTATATGAAAAAAGCACCTCCGAGGAAGAAATCGACCAAGAAGAAAAGCAATATAAAGAAAGTTATCTTGATACTCGCCGTGCTGTGTGGCATCGTCGTTTCGATAGCCAAATGCGAGAGGGGGCTTTTCGACCACGACAATGCTATGACTGTCAAGGCCGTCATCACCGACGTGAGGCCATTCTACGGCGGAGGATACGGGTCTAAGTACAAAGCTGTCTATGAATACTCTGTGAACGGAGGCACCTACAATAGTTCGGACCAGATTGACTATGACACCTACAAGAGACTGAACATTGGCGACACCGTATCAGTCTTGGTAAACAATAACGATTACAACAAAACGGAGCTGTTGCTTGAGCAAGACAAAATACTTAAATTTCATATCGATTTTTAATTCACTTAATATTTCACCAATAAATATAATGTATATTGAACTTTCCGCACAGATTCCCGACATCACTATCGGCCGCTCCGCCAACGCACCGCACTTCGAGCGCGGTTAAATTGCACGAATGAAACAACAAATAACAGTAAAACAATAAACACAAAACGATGTCCCACAACATCAACCGCCGTCCCAACTACCCGACAAAGGGCAGTAATAAAAATCTGCAGGCCAAAGCCAAACGTAAGAAGATTGGACGCGGCATCCTGCGCTGGTCCCCTGTATGGATTTCAGGGCTGGTTGTGTTGGTGGCTATAGTTCAGGCACGAATACAATTCCATAGGATTGAGCAGGACTCAGTCAAGACTACTGCACGCGTTGAGAAAACATATACTGTTAGCGGTGGCCGCAAGTGTGATTACTATGTGTCGTATTATTTCTACATTGACGACAGCTTGTATCACGGCAAAACACAATTGAAGAAGTCGGTCTGGGATAAGTTCGCCCCTCACTACCCAATAGAGATTGCCTACGAGAAAGGCAACCCCTCCAACAGCAGCTGGGCAGGCTATCACAAGGATTGAAACAAGTAAATATGCACATAGCAGTCTTCTGCGGCTCGTCGCTGCCGAAGGAACAGAAACAATAAACACGGACAGACAATGAAGAAGATAATGTTCCTATGCGCGGCGATGGTGTTCCTTGCCGCCATGACTGGTTGCAAGAGCGAGCCCCCCACCGATGGGGTAATGGTCATTTATCCGAAATGCGAGCAAAGGACAGACACAATAGCCATCGACTCGACATATCTCCTATGGTGTGCGAGTGTATCGCTCAAAGGGCATACGCAAGACTCTCTTTTTCTATCGTTTGGGGAAGGCAGTTTCTGGAAGGTTGGGCTAATCGGTGATATTGATACAATCTATCAAAACGACTGGTATGATGAATTGCTTCTCACATATCATACCAAAACAACAAACGATGGGGACAGTGTGATTATTAAATACAGTTTTGGAGTATTATAGAACATGAACATCTCCGTCTTCTGCGGGGCGTCGCACCCGCACAGCGAACAAATCACAGAGGCCGCGCGGCAGCTCGGCCGCGCCATCGCCCGCGGCGGCCACACGCTGCTCTACGGCGGCAGCAATCTGGGACTGATGGGCGCCACGAGTGGCGCGGCCCTGCAGGAGGGCGGCCGCGTGGTGGGCGTCATCCCCACCTTCTTCAGCGACGACATCATCCACTCGCAGCCCGTCAGCGAGCTCGTCCGCGTCCGCACCCTCGCCGAGCGCAAGGAATACCTCATCGCCCACAGCGACGCCTTCGTGGCCCTCCCCGGCGGCATCGGCACCCTCGACGAGGTGCTCGAGGTCATGGTGGCCAACCAGCTGGGGCTGGTGCGCGACCGAAGTGGAGCGAACCAGTCCCAGGGCAAGCCGATGATACTCCTCAACCTCGGCGGCTACTACAACCCCTTCCTCGACCAGCTCGACGCCATGCGCGCCGAAGGCCTCCTCCGCAGCACCGCGGGGCTGCTCTCTGCAGATTCGGTGGAAGACATATTCTTTAAGCTCAATCAGATTTTAAAAGATTAGAAAAGAAAGTGGGACAGGAATATTCTTTTAAAATCTTTTACAATCTGATTGAGAAATAAACTCTGCGGAAACATGAGCCACCTGTTGAGCAAGAGCAAATACATCCGGGGCCTGCAGTGCGAGCGGGCGCTGTGGCTCGACGTCCACGAGCCGCGCCTGGCGCGCTACACCGCCGAGCAGATGCGCCGCTTCGACCGCGGCCGCGACTTCGAGTACGCCTTCAAGTCCCAGTTCCCCGACGGCATCGACCTCAGCGCCGAGCTGGGGCGCAACGTCGACCTCTATCCCGCGCGCACCGCTCAACTGCTCGACGGGTTGTCCACCCCTCAGTCACTTCGTGACAGCTCCCCTGTCCCAGGGGAGCATTTGGGCTCCTCCCCTTGCAAAGGGGAGGGGGACCGCCGCGAAGCGGTGGTGGAGGGGTATAAAGGCGTGGTCCTCTTCGAGGCCGGCTTCCAGTACGACGACGTGCTGGTGCTCGCCGACGTCGTCTGCCAGCGCGAGGACGGCAGCCTCGACATCTACGAGGTGAAGTCCGGTACCGCCCTCAGCGACACCTACCGCCGCGACGCCGCCCTGCAGCACTACGTCATCTCGCACTGCCGCAGGGTGAATAGTTTCTCTATTGTTTATAATGGGTTTGATGGGGTTAATGGGGCTAATGGGCAGGGTGGGCGTTTTATGATTATCGACCTCACCGCCGAGCTTGCCGCCGAGGGCGACCGCATCGCCGCCAACATCGCCGAGATGAAGACCATCGTCCGCGCCACCGCCGAGCCCGACACTCCCACCGGCCAGCACTGCCTCACCCCCTACGCCTGCCCCTACCAGCACCACTGCCAGCAAGGCGTGCGCCAGCTGTCGCTCTTCGGATAATCAGAAACCATTCGGTAATTCCATCCAGCGGTACCATACGCCCTGCTGTTTGGTATAGATCCATGTGGGTGGGTCTCGGCGTGCATCGGAGGGAATCTCTCTATATTTGAACAGGTCGCCAACGCCAAGGCCTTCCCGACGCTCAAAATAATCCTTCAATTCGTCCACCGGATAGACAAGGAAGAATATACGGCCGCGGTACCTCACATAACCCTCGGCACCGCTAAATGCATCGGAATGGTATGTCGTGGTAACCGACATACAGACAGTGGCGCTGTCGAACGAGAATAACGGCGACGGTATGTCCAAGGGCCACGGCAGCGTGGGATCCACGCTCTTGAGTGTGTGAAGGTATTCTACGTAGCCGATACTCTGGGCGAAAAAGATACGCAGATCACAATACTCGCCACGCTTTATGCGCCGCGGTTTCACTTTGTGGTCATAGGTGTTGCACTTGCCATCGATGACACGGTCGAGCAGCCGTTTCAACTCGCGGCTTACAATCTTGTATTCCGGCAGCGGAGCCAACATGGCTCCATCTTTGCTTCCATAATTTTCATGTACAATCGTTATAGTATCAAGCCAAATATTATCAAGCCGGTTGAGTTTAATCTCCACAAAAGTGAAGCCATCAGGTAACACACGTACCCCCTCGCGGCGGTAAAGAATGTAGCCCGGTCTATCGATTGCGATGTTGTAGGTTCCTACAGTATCAAGAGGTTTGATGACAAAGACGCCATCCCAATCGGTCGTTCCGTTGTGAACCTGTTTGCCATCCTTGAGGATGACGACACTCACAAACGGCAACGGCCCGCCGGTTTTTGCATCGGTGACAGTACCCTTTATACAACCCTGAGCCTGCCCGCCGACAGCGGCGAGCAGGCTCAGTAAGAGTATAAGTATTTGTTTCATAGCCATCAGTTCGCCGGGAAGGCGATCTCGCGCTCGATGACCTGGTAGGGCACGTTGTTGCGGTAGATGGTCTGGCGCACCCAGTTGTCGTCCTCGTCGTACTCGTAGACGTAGCTGTGCTTCCAGTTCAGGTGCTCGTCGTAGTTGAACGAACTGACCTCGATCAGGTTGTCGTGGTCGTCGTAGTAGTAGGTGGTCAGGGCCGAGAGGAACTCGTCGGCGTCGTAGAAGCGCCACTCGATGCGGTTGCCGCGGGCGTCGTATTTGTACAGGTAGTGCTGCATCAGGTCGCCGTCGCGGTTGTAGAACTCCATCTCGGTGCAGTTGCCCTTCTGGTCGTATTTGTATTTGCGCAGCTCGGTCATCTCGCCGTCCTGGTCGAAGCTCTGCTCCTCGACCATCAGACCGTTGACGTACTTCGAGCTCTCCTTCTTGGTCATCTGGTTGCCAAGGTACACCGTGCGCTCGATGCGGTTGCCGTCCTTGTCGTTGAGGTAGGCCGTGCGGCCGGTGAGCATCTTCTCGCGGTTGTACTCGTTCCAGCCCAGGCTGTAGCCGTTGACGTCGAAGAAATAGCTGTACCACGTATAGTCGTTGGCGCGGGTGCGGAACTTGTCGGCGAAGTTGCCGCGCTTGTCGAAGGTGATGCTGTCGATGCAGATGAGCTGCCGACCGCCGTCGCGACCCCCGTGGAGGTTGTATGTGTACTCAATCACGTAGAGCGCATTGCCGTGGATTCCCATCTCGGTGCGCGAGTTCTTGCGGGGCTTGTGGCCTGCCGCAAAGGCCGTTCCTGCAACGAGGAGGGCCATCATGAGTGCGATATTTTTCTTCATTTTTATCATTGTTTTCAAAATGCAAAGATACAACTTTTTCTAAAAATACAACGGACTTTTTTCTTTTTTATTGTTTCGGTACAAACGAACGGGGCTTTTTTGAATCCGCTACGTAGCGTGGTTTATCGGTGGTGAGCCGTATATTTTCTGTCTGCTTCATCATTGTGTCTCGGCTCCATGTGGCGGGTTTATCGTTGTCATGGTACATCCAAGGAAATCCTGCAGCAATCCATGCCTTGTGCCACTCTTCATAGCTCCATCCTCCGTCTTCATCATCGTATCCAAATTCAAATCCACAGCAGGGACATATTTCGAAACTGGTGCATCCGTAACTGTCGTGAGGCTCCTCCGTTAACCCGTCGAATCCACACACGGGGCAGATATGTTTATCGTTGTGCATTCTTTCTTCTTCGCTCAGGCTCATAGTCTTATTCTTTCATCATGACATTCTTTATTGCTTCGAGCGCTGTTTTTTGACAAAGAACAGCACGCCGAGGGCTGCGGAGAAGACGGCGGCCAGGCTGTAGCCAAGGGTGCGCGGGAGCACCTCGCCGAGGCCCACGCCCGGAGCCACCATGAGGAAGCTGGCGGTCACCATGGTCATGAACAGCGCGGGGACGAGTGTCAGCCAGTACCAGCCCTTGCCGGGGTGCAGCTTGCTGAGGAACACCGTGACGGCCCAGAGGGTCACCATGGCCAGCACCTGATTGGCCCAGGAGAAATAGCGCCAGATAATCTGGAACCCGTCGTTGTCGGCGATGGAGAAGACGAGCAGGCCCGCCGTGATGGCGAAGATGGGCACGGCCACCAGCAGGCGTTTGCCGATGGGTTTCTGGTCGATGTGCATGAAGTCGGCCACGATGAGGCGTGCCGACCGCAGGGCGGTGTCGCCGCTGGTGACGGCGGCGGAAACCACGCCGAGCAGCGTCACGAAGGCAATGGCCGTCGGGAACCACGTGTCGGCGATGAGCTTCACCATGCCGGCATCCTTCTCGCCGTGGTAGAGCGAATCGTCGCCGCCATAGAAGAAGTAGGCGGCAGCGGCAGCCCAGATCAGGGCCACGACGCCCTCGGCAATCATGGCGCCGTAGAAGATGGGGCGCGCCTGTTTCTCGTTGACCATACAACGGGCCATGAGGGGGCTCTGCGTGGCATGGAATCCGCTGATGGCACCGCAGGCGATGGAGATGAACATCATGGGGAACACGGGGTTGGTCGCGGCCTGGGGATGATGGTTGGCCAGGAAGGCCTTGCCCTCGGCATCGGTGCCCCACAGCTCGGGAATCTGCACCCCGTAGACCACAAAGGCGACAACGATGGCCACAGCCATGGCCAACAGCAGGATGCCGAAAATGGGATAGACCTTGCCGATGACCTTGTCGATGGGCAACAGCGTGGCCAACAGGTAGTAGATGAAAATGACGGCAATCCAGAAATAGAGGATGGCCATGGGACTGAACCCTTGGGCGAAAGCAGGAACGAAGGGGGCACCGGAAAGGAGCTTGGCGGGGGTGTTGACGAACACCACACCCACCAGAATCATCAGCACCACGGTGAAACCGCGCATGAACTGCTTCATGCCGTTGCCCAGGTACTTGCCGTGGATTTCGGGCAGCGAGGCGCCGTCCATACGGATGGAGATAAAGCCGCTGATGAAGTCGTGCACGGCTCCCGCCAGGATGCATCCGAAGACAATCCACAGGAACGAGGCGGTGCCGAACTGCGCGCCCATCACGGCGCCGATGATCGGACCCACGCCGGCGATGTTGAGGAACTGGATGAGGAAGATGCGCCACGGCTTCATCGGCACATAATCGACCCCGTCGGGGTGTGCCACGGCGGGCGTGGTGCGCTTGGGGTCGACTCCGATGACGCGTTCTATCAATTTGGAATAGAGCCAATAACCCAGTATCAGCAGAGCAATGGAAACGACAAAAGTTATCATATCTTTAGTTTTAAAAGTCGTTGCAAAAGTACGAACTTTTTCCAACATGACAAAAAAAATATCATGCAGCTTTTCCCCCTGCCCCAAACACCCACCCCATACCCACCCGAAACGTACCCAATACGGCCGTTCTTATATTGTTTTCATATAGTTCGCATATTGTTTACATATTGTTCTTATATCTACAATATAGGAACAATATAAGAACAATATGTAAACAATATAAGAACAATATAAGAACGGCCGTATCGGGGGCGTATCGGGTAGGGGTCGGGTGGGAGAGGGAAAGGTGGGGGTGTGGATAATTTTTTTGTTTCTATATTAAAAAAAAATCGTATTTTTGCAGTTTAAATAAACCGAAGGAGAATGTGATGGAAAAAGAGGAAATAGGAAAGAAATATATTGATTTGCAGCGGATTCTGTCTGACAAGGGAGTCCGCCTGCCGGGCTTCGTCTTGCGCTGGGCGGAGCGGTTGTTGCATATCAACGAGATAAACGAGACCATCTACCAGGACCGCGAATATTTTGGTCTGGACTTTGTCTATGCCTTTACCGAGGGCAAGGAGCCGTGGAATCTGGGCCTCGACGTGCAGGTGCGCGGATTGGAGAATGTGCCCGCCGAGGGCAACCAGATGGTGGTGGGCAACCATCCGCTGGGTGGCCCCGACGGACTGGCGCTGATGGGCGCCGTGGGCCGCGTGAGGAAGGACATCAAGTTTCCGGTGAACGATTTCCTGTGTTATCTGCCGGGCCTGAAGGAACTCTTTGTGGCTATCGACAAGGTGAACAAGACCAAGGCTTTGGCTAACCTCGAGCAGGCTTTTGCCGACGCCAAGATGCTGCTCTATTTCCCTGCCGGCGCCTGCTCGCGCCGCATCAAGGGCGTGGTGCAGGACCTGGAGTGGAAGCCTACCTTCGTGAAGAAGGCCGTCAAGTATGGCCGCGACATCGTTCCGGTGTTCACCGACGCCCTCAACCGTAGCCGCTTCTACACGGTGGCCAACATACGCAAACATCTGGGAATCAAGTTTAGCTACGAGATGGCCATGCTGCCCGCCGAGATGTTTGCCCAGCGCGGCAAGACCTTCTCCATCACCTTTGGCAAGCCCATAGCGGCCTCTACGTTCGACAAGCGCCACACGCCTGCCGAATGGGCTGCCCTGCTGCGCGAGCATGTGTACAAACTGAAACTCAATCCCGCAGCCGAATTCGCATATTGAACCGTTAAAAAACGAGAAAAGAGAACCGAAAATGGATTTATCATACATAGCACCGCCCGTTGACCGGGAGCTCATCAAGAAGGAGTTGAAACAGAAACATTTCCTTCGCAAGAGCAACTATGGCAACAAGGAGATCTACGTCACAACGGCCCACCTTTCGCCCAACATTATGAGGGAGATAGGCCGCTTGCGCGAGTTGAGCTTCGCCACCGACGGCGGCGGCAGCGGCAAGGAGGTGGACATCGACATGTACGACACCCTCGACGACCCCTACTGCTGCAAGCAGCTCTTTGTGTGGAGCCCCGAGGACGAGGAGATTGTGGGTGCCTACCGCTTTATCCATGGCAGCAACATGATGCGTCGCGAGGATGGCTCCATAGTCACCCCCACGGCCGACCAGTACCAGTTCAGCGAGCTGTTCATCAACGAGTACCTGCCTTACACCGTGGAGCTTGGCCGCGCTTTTGTGCAGCCCGCCTACCAGCCCGGCAACAACCTCCGCAAAGGCCTCTACAGCCTCGATAACCTGTGGGACGGCCTGGGGTGCCTGATACTGGAGATACCCGAGACGCGCTACTTCTTCGGCAAGATAACGATGTACGGCGACCTGGACCGCAAGGCGCGCGACCTCATCCTCTTCTTCTACCAGAAGCATTTCCCCGACCGCGACGGCCTGGTGTGGCCCTACGAGAGGGTCAGCATCGAGAGCGACTACAACGAGCTGGTGCAGCTCTTCACCGGCCGCAACTACAAGGAGGACTACCAGATACTGCTCCATGCCGTGCGCGAGCGCGGCTGCACGGTGCCGCCGCTCATCAATGCCTACATGAACCTCACGCCCACCATGCGCTCCTTCGGCACCTGCCCCAACCACCACCTGCTGGGCACCACGGACACGGGTATCCTCATCACCCTCAACGATTTGTTCCCCGAGAAGCGCCGCCGTTACATCGACAGCTACGAGGAGCGCAACCAGAAGCTGGACCGCCGGCGCCTCTTCAGCATCAACATGAAGCTGTTGCCGTGGTGGAAGAAGCAGGCCAGCGAGGAGGAGAAGGTGGCGATGAAGGAGTTGAAGACCCTGAAGGATAAGCAGCGCAAGCTGAAGCAGGAGTTGAAAAAAATGAAACGAGCCAACCGAAAACAGCAGTGACGATGAAGATAAGCAGCGCAGTGTTCAGTATCAGTAGTCCCGACTACCGCAAGTGCCCGTCGGACGGGAGGCCGGAATATGCCTTCATCGGACGCAGCAATGTGGGCAAATCGTCGCTTATCAACATGCTGACGGGTGTGAAAGGCCTGGCCAAGACATCCGGCCGTCCGGGCAAGACGCAGCTTATCAACCACTTCTTGATCAACAACGAGTGGTATCTGGTGGACCTGCCGGGCTATGGCTATGCGCGCACGTCGAAGGCTTCGCGCGAGAAGTGGGGGGCCATGATGCGTGAGTATTTTCTGCATCGCGAGGAACTCACCAACGTGTTTGTCCTGATCGACAGTCGCATTCCCCCGCAGCGCATCGACTTGGAATTCATTAATTTTCTCGGCGAGAACGGTATCCCGCTGTCTTTGGTTTTCACCAAGGCCGACAAGGAGAGCCAGCGCGAAGTGCAGGCCAACATGAAGGCCATGAAAAAGGCATTGTCGGAGATGTGGGAAGAGTTGCCTCCGATATTCCTCACCTCGTCGCTCAACGGTATGGGCCGCGATGCGGTGCTGGACAGTATAGAGAGTATTAACGAAACACTAAAATAACTATGAAACGATTGATTTTGACTGCAGCTGTATTTGTGATGACCATCTGCGCCAGTGCACAGCAGGTGGCGGACTTGGAGAAGGCAATATTGAATGTTCACCGCGAAAACGGCATGCAGCACGGCATGTTGTCGGTGTGTGTGTATAACATAACGAAGGGGCAGGAGGTGTACAGTTACAACTCGCAGATGTCGATGACCCCAGGTTCGGTGAACAAGCTGTTTACCACCGGAGTGGCTTTTGCCCGTCTCGGTAGCGATTTCCGTTTCACTACGCATATAGGTATCCGTGGCGACATTGACCGCGAGGGTGTGTTGCACGGCAACATATATATTATTGGCGGCGGCGACCCGATGCTGGGCTCCTATCGTTACCGTCAGACTTCGCCCGATTCGCTGTTCGACGGATGGACCCGCGCTTTGAAGAAGAAAGGCATCAAGCGCGTCGACGGGCGCATCTGCTATCATGTGGGCATTTTCGACGAGCAGCCGTTGCACGACAGCTGGCCGTGGGGAGATGTGGGCAATTATTATGGCGCCGGTGTCAGTGGACTGAACTTCCACGAGAACATGTATTTCGTCTATTTCAACCCCGGCAACAAAGTGGGTTACCCGGCTTCGAGTGTCAGGGTGTCGCCCAAGAATATCAATGTGCATGGCACCTGCGAGGTGACCACAGGTCCGGAAGGTTCGGGCGACAATGTGATCATCTACGGCAGCCCTACCAGTTCGGAACGTCTATATCGTGGCACTGTCCCCCTGGGGAAGAACGATTTCCGTGTGCGCGGAGCCTTGCCGAACCCTGCCAAGCAGTGCGCTGATTTGTTTGCTTCCTATCTTCGCACCCATGGCGTCAGTATCTCGTCCAACTCGATGCAGGTCTTTTCCCAGCCCGACAGCTTGCGCATGGTGCTGGACTATTTCAGCAGCGACTACTATACAATTGCGCAGTATACCAACCTCACCAGCAACAATATCTATGCCGAGTCCATTTTCAAGTATCTGGGCTATGCCAAGTATGGCAAAGGAAGTTTCAGCAATGGCAGCAAGGTGGTGATGGACTACTTCAGGGAGAAGAAGCTTGAGACAGGCGGCGTGAAGGTGGTTGACGGAAGCGGACTGTCCCCACGCAACAGAGTGACGACCGACTTCGTGTGCCGCTACCTGATGGCGGTCAGCAAGGAGTCGTTCTTTAACGACTTTATACGCTCGTTGTCGAAGGTAGGGGAGAACGGCACGGCCAAGCACCTGCTGTCCAACCTGCCTGCCGGCATGACGGTGCGGGTGAAGACGGGCACGATGGACGGAGTGAAGGCCTATGCCGGGTATATCGACGCCGCCAATGGCGACCGCTTGGCGTTTGCCATCATCAGCAATGGCCACGAGTTGTCGTCGGCTGCGGCAGGAGAGAAACTCAACAAGATTTTACAGAAGGTGGTCAGCATCTACTAACCCTCTGGCGACATCACCGTGGTTGCGGCTTCGCGTCCGCCCTTGATGCTGACGATGGTGTTTTTGCTTCATAGTGTAGTGCGTTTTTGTTAATAATAATTCCGTTCTGGAGTTGTACGCTCTACCAGGCGGATTGTCAGTACGGTGTTGTCAGGAAGCCCCTGTTCGTGATACGAAAAAAAGGAAATTAATGCTTTGCTTTGACGATTTTCTTTGTGAAGGTGTCGTCGTCGGTAACAATTTGCAGGATGTAGATACCGTCGGGGAAATGCCGAAGGTCGATTTGGTGAGCTTCGTCGTCAATGAAGTATTCCGCCATCATTCTGCCTCGGATGTTGAATAATTGTATTTTTTTTATGTTTCCGGTCTGGCCCGCAAAGTTAATGATGCCTGTGGTGGGGTTGGGGTAGAATGCAGGCTCGAGGAATATGATGCTGTCTCCAGTCAGTTGCAAGTTTATCCAGTGGTAGCGTTTCCGAAGCCAGTCTTTCATAAGGAAAATATGGTTGTCGTAGTCGTAGTCGAGGTTCCATCGAAGACGTTCTCGTACCAGGGCAGGGTAGATGTGGTTTGCGATGGAGTCGATAAGTAATTTCGTGTTGTGGAAAGACAATGGATGGTTGGCGGTAGTCAACTGTTTCCATCGCGAGATGAGGCGGCGTTGGAACCAAGGGTCGTTGAAGAGTTGCTGCCAGAAAGGCGAGCCGGTGTTCGAGCCGTTGGCGAACTGCCATTGGTCGTGGTGCGAGCGGTCGGAGAAGTCGTTGCCATAGGCAAAGTTGAAATCCCACAATGGCCCTGCACATAATTCACCATCACGGTCTTTGTGGAAGAATGTGCTTAACTGGTAAGCATCGACGTTGGAGGCTAATTCGTTGATGATCATATAGTCCACAAACGATTCCTCGTCAATCATTGACGGGTATCCGACGAGACTGGTATCGCCATCGGCTACAGCTTGTTGGAAACGGTCGAAGTAGGAATGAATGTAATGGACCTGTGCCGGGACAGCCTTCGACGGTTTGGGGTCGTGGAGGATATAGATTACATAGTTGTCGGGTAGGCTTGACGGGGTCGCCCATGCCATGGGTTCGCCCTGATTGGCACGGTCGGCCTTGAAGATGTAGCCTCCTGTCACGGCAGGCTCGACGGTGTCGGTGGCTGCCAGCTTGGCAATGTCTACACGATGACGGTCGATTTTTATCTTCTCGGTGAGCATGTAGAGACCGCGGTAGTCGCCGTTGACAAACACCTCACAATAGTGGGTACGGGGCGCGTAGTGGCCGGTGCGTCGCCCGAGAGTGTAGGTAAGGCAGTCTCGAAGGTAACATGGGTCAGAGTATATGGAATTCAGTACCCAGTCGTTCTCTTTGGGCAAACCCATGAGGCTGACATTGTTGTTTGTGCCGTCGGCATGCCTGGTCTCCAGTCCGTAGGATTTCTTTTCCGAAAATTGTGACGTGGATCCTCGTGTCTCGATGCCGATGTGGCCATCATAGTTGAGACAGGTCGGATTGGTGCTGTCAGACAGGTGATTTGTGGTTTGATCGTTTACATATATGATTTTCATCCATGCACCTACTTTGGGTTCATCGACGATGGGCATGGGCTGTCCATTGGACGGGTCGGGGTCTGTCTGAATGATGACGATGGGCAGGTGCGAAGAAAAATTTTCCTGCCCGTATAGGCTACTGATGTGCCATACGAGCAGGAAGAAAATGGTGAACCTCTTTCCCATGATAGGTGGTTCCTGTTACCTATCGAATCAGGAAGGAGAACTTGTTGAAGTTCTTCAGGGCTATGCCGGTGCCGCGGGCGACGGCGCGCAGGGGGTCGTCGGCGATGTGCACTTGCAGTTTGGTCTTGCTGCTCACGCGCTGGTCCAGGCCGCGCAGCAGGGCGCCGCCACCGGCCAGGTAGATGCCGGTCTTGTAGATATCGGCGGCCAGCTCGGGGGGCGTGGCGGCGAGGGTGTCGAGGATGGCCTGCTCGATCTGGGCGATGGAGCGGTCGAGGGCGTGGGCAATCTCCTTGTAGTTGACGCTGATTTCCTTGGGCAGACCGGTCAGCAGGTCGCGGCCCAGGGTGCGGAAGTCCTCGGGAGGATCGGCCAGCTCGCTGACGGCGGCGCCGACGGCAATCTTCACCTTCTCGGCCATGCGCACACCGATAATCATGTTGTGCTGGCGCTTCATGTAATCCACCACATTGTCGTTGAACACGTCACCGGCCACGCGGATGGAGTTGTTGCAAACGATGCCACCCAGCGAGATGACGGCAATCTCGGCCGTGCCGCCTCCGATGTCCACCACCATGTGGCCCTCGGGTTGCAGCACGTCGATACCGATACCGATGGCGGCGGCCATGGGCTCGTGGATCATGCGGATTTCCTTGGCACCGGCCTGCTCGGCGCTTTCGCGCACGGCACGTTCTTCGACGTTGGTGATGCCGCTGGGGATGCAGATGACCATGCGGAGCGACGGCGGCAGGATGGAACGGTTGACATTGGTCATGCCGATGAGTTCGCGGATGAGGTGCTGCGCCATCTCGAAGTCGGCGATGACGCCTCCGCGCAACGGGCGCACTGTCTCGATGTTCTTGTTGTCGGTGCGGCCGTCCATGCGCTGGGCTTCCTTGCCAACGGCGATAATCTTGTTGTTGTTGCGGTCGTAGGCGACGATACTCGGCTCGTCGATTACCACCTGGTCGTTATATATGACAATGGAGTTGGCGGTGCCAAGGTCCATTGCTACTTCGCGGTTGAAGAATGATAAAAGTCCCATTTGTACTGATTAATGTTTAAAGTGTCTCTTGCCTGTTATTGCCATACCCATGTGGTTCTTTTCGCAGAAGTCGATGCTGTCCTGGTCGTGAATGCTGCCGCCGGGATGGGCCACGGCGACGATGCCGGCCTCGTGAGCAATCTCCACACAGTCGGGGAAGGGGAAGAAAGCGTCGCTGGCCATGACGGCCCCGTTGAGGTCAAAGTTGAAACTCTTGGCCTTGGCAATGGCCTGACGCAGGGCGTCGACGCGGCTGGTCTGGCCTGTGCCGCTGGCGTAGAGCTGACGGCCCTTGGCCAGCACGATGGCGTTGCTCTTCGTATGCTTGACGAGGATGGTGGCGAAAGCCAGATCCTCGGCCTGCTCTTTCGTTATCTTGGTGCTGGTGACGCTCTTCTGCATCTCCTCGGCGGTGGGCACCACGGTGTCGCGGTCCTGCACGAGCACACCGTTGAGCACGGAGCGGAACATGGGGTCGGCCATCTTGAAGCCTTTACGCTTGAGGATGATGCGGTTCTTCTTGCCGCGCAGCACGGCGAGGGCGTCGTCGGCATAGTCGGGCGCAATGCACACCTCGAAGAAAATCTTGTGCATCTCGTCGGCCACCTCCTTGGTCACCTTCTGGTTGCAGATGAGCACGCCGCCGAAGGCGCTGACGGGGTCGCCGGCCAGGGCGTCCTTCCATGCTTCAAGCAGGGTGGGGCGCACGGCCATGCCGCAGGCATTGTTGTGCTTGAGGATGGCGAAGGCGGTCTGGCCTGCAAAGTCGTCGATGAGGGCGCAGGCGGCGTCGATGTCGCCCAGGTTGTTATAGCTGATTTCCTTGCCGTTGAGCTTCTCGAAACAACCTTCCAGGTCGCCGTAGAAGACACCCTTCTGGTGGGGATTCTCGCCATAGCGGAGCACCTCGCCGTGACGGCAGCTCTGCTTGAAGACGGGCAGCTGCTCGGCCTCGTTGAAGTGGTTGAAAATGGCGGTGTCGTAGTGGCTGCTGACGTTGAAGGCATAGGCCGCGAAGCGGTGGCGCTGCTCGAGGGTGGTGCAGCCGTCCTGCTCCTGGTAGAGTTTCAAGAATTCGGCGTAGTAGTCCACGGCGGGTACGATGACCACGTCGTTGAAGTTCTTGGCGGCGGCGCGGATGAGGCTGATGCCGCCGATGTCGATTTTCTCAATGATGTCCTGCTCCGAGGCGCCGCTGGCCACCGTCTGCTCGAAGGGGTAGAGGTCGACGATGACGAGGTCAATCTCGGGAATCTCGTATTCGGCCAGCTGCTCGCCGTCGCTGTACATGTCGCGGCGGGCCAGAATGCCACCGAACACCTTGGGGTGCAGCGTCTTCACACGGCCGCCCAGAATCGAGGGGTAGCCCGTGAGGCTCTCCACGGCAATGGGTTCGATGCCGAGGTCATGGATGAATTTGTAGGTGCCGCCGGTGGAGTAGATGGTCACTCCCTGGGCGTCAAGAGCGCGAACGATGTCCTCCAGGCCGTCCTTGTAGAAGACCGAGATGAGGGCTGATTTTATGCGTTTGGGTTCCATATTATTGTTTTTATTTATTCTATATTTTATAGAATCCATTGTCTACGTGCCTATTAACAGGCACGCAGTGCAATGGTTGCAAGTTGCAAATATACGCTTTTTTTCGGTCCTGCAAAAACTTTTTTTTGCCGACAGCGTCTATTTGTATGTCGATGCTCAGTCGCCGAACTCGATGCCCACGCCCTTGGCGGTGTGCACCAGGCGGCTGTCGGGGCAGACGAGGTTCTGCTCGCGCACGGCCTCCTCCAGGGGTATGCCGACCACGTCGGGGTGGTGGTAGGCCACCATCTGGCCGAAGCGGCCTTCCATGACGAACTCCATGGCGCGGACGCCGAACTCGGTGGCCAGCACACGGTCGAAGGCTATGGGGGTGCCGCCGCGCTGCAGGTGGCCGAGGATGGTGTAGCGTATGTCGTGCTCCACGCCCGCGGCCTTGAGGTCGGCGGCCAGCTGCTCGCCCACGCCGCCCAGCTTGACGTGCTGGTAGCCCACCTCGCCGGTCTCCGTGCCGGTCACCGTGCCGCCCTTGGGCATGGCGCCTTCGGCAACGACGATGATGCAGTAGCCGCGGCGTTTGTTGTAGCGCTGCTCGATCTTGGCTTTCACCTTGTCGATGTCGTACGGAATCTCCGGAATGAGGCACACGTCGGCGCCGCCGGCGATGGCCGAGTGGAGGGCTATCCAGCCCGCGTCGCGACCCATCACCTCGAGGATGAACACGCGGTTGTGGCTCGCCGCCGTGGTGACAAGCTTGTCGATGGCGTCGGTGCATATCTGCACGGCGGTCTGGAACCCGAAGGTGTAGTCGGTGAGCGAGAGGTCGTTGTCGATGGTCTTGGGCACGCCCACGATGTTCAATCCCTTCTTGCTGAGGCCGAGGCTGATGCGCTGGCTGCCGTCGCCGCCGATGTTGATGACGGCGTCCACGCCCATGTACTGCAGCTTGCGCAGCATCTCGTCGCTGCGGTCCACAGTGGTCCAGCTGCCGTCGGCGTTCTTCACCGGCCACGCAAAGGGGCCGCCCTTGTTGGTGGTGCCCAGTATGGTGCCACCCTGTATCTGCAGTCCCTCGACGGTCTTCTCGTCGAGCATCACAATCTCTGTCGGTTCGCGCAGCACGCCGTTGAACGACTCCACGCAGCCGATGACCTCCCAGTCGCTCGCCTGCGCGGCACGCTTCACGATGCCGCGGATCACCGCGTTCAGTCCGGGGCAGTCGCCGCCTCCGGTCAGTACCATTACACGTTTCAGTGCCATATATTATTGTTTTTATTATTCCTTATTTATTATGCACCGCATTGGGCAACATGCCGTTACGCCGACGGGCCGCCTGCGGTGCGGACTGCAAATATACAAACTTTTTTCCATCCTCACCAGAAAAACGCAAAAAAATCTCTCGCACGTCACTCGGGTTTCCCCCATGGGGTAACCCCGGGTTCATGACACCTAAACTCCTTGTTAACCCCCTATCAACTCCCTACCAACTCCCTACCAACTCCCACCACGGTAGGATTTGGTGGGTTGTTGGAAAGGTTAAAATCGGCTGTTTTAACTTTTATTAGTAAAGTTCGCCCCTGTTCCGTTGTCTTGTCCCCCTCCCTGTAGTGACGCGGCATGCCGCGTCTCTACAATGGGGAGATGATGAAAAAAATGCTAAAAAATGAGATTTTTTTTGCCGGATGAAAAAAAAGTTGTATCTTTGCATCCGATTTGAATGGCCAACGAGACGATTGTGATGCTCTTTCGCTCTTGGGATTCAGTCGGTTATGAATTTGAAAACAATAAAGACATGGCAAAGAAAAATAAAGACGCACGCGTTCAAGTCATCCTTGAGTGCACCGAACAGAAGGCAAGCGGCGTTCCCGGTATGAGCCGCTACATCACCACCAAGAACAAGAAGAACACTCCTGAGCGCCTCGAGCTCAAGAAGTACAACCCCTTCTTGAAGAAAATGACCGTTCACAAAGAAATCAAGTAAAAGAATAGGAGAGATAAACTATGGCAAAGAAAGTTGTTGCTACCCTGAAAACCAGCACTGGTAAAAGCTACGCAAAAGTGATCCGCATGGTTCGTTCTCCCAAGACCAACGCCTACGTCTTCCAGGAGGAAATCGTCCCCTCGGACAATGTGCAGGAGTATCTGAAAAAGAAATAATCACCGTTACGAAGGTAATAATTTTTTTCATACGCTTTTGTTTTGGCCTCGGGTGCAGTCTTGCACCTGAGGTTTTTTTTTTATGTGGTAAACGTCTGTATTTCTGTGTTGTTTGCTATAGTTAACATCGGTTTGTTGAAAAAAAACGGTCCGATATTTTGTCCGGTATGGTGAAATGTGCGTATTTTTGCATCGTAATTCAGTTCATTCAATTATTAATTAAAAATCAAAAAAAATGAAAAAGATTTTATCAATCATGGCAGTGGCAGCCGTTATGCTGTTTGCCGGAAAAGCAAATGCTCAGATTAGCATCCACGCTGGTTATCAGAATTATTCGATGACCGTCGATGCCCCCATCGTTGGTTCCATCACCGAGAGCGAAGGCGGTTTCTACATCGGTGGTACCTACGACTACAAAGTTGGTGCCGGCCTCGGTGTCGCCCCCGGTCTGTACTTCGCCTATGTCGAGGACATTATGGACCTCCGTGTGCCCATTCTGCTCAACTATGGCATCAACATGGATGAGATTGGCATCAGCGTCTTTGCAGGTCCCCAGATCAACTTCGGCGTTGCCGGCGATATGTATGGCGACGACAGCAACTTCAACCGTTTTGACCTCGGCCTCACCTTTGGTCTGCAGCTGAGCTACAACAACATCTACCTCGAGGGTGGCTACAGCCTCGGCCTGCTCAACCGTTGGAAAGATGCTCCGGACGATTGCAGCACCAAGACCAACCAGTTCTTCGTGGGTGTTGGCTACGGCCTCTAATCTCCGGGACTGATATTGCAAAACACTAAAGTATGCGGGGCGACGAATGTCGCCCCGCACTTTTTTTGTGCCGTTTGCGATATTTTTTGTATCTTTGTTGCTTGGTTTGTTGCCCTCGTGTTGGGGCAAGGCTTTGATTATGAATATATAATAATACTATAATAATGGGTTACAACGAATATAAGCAGCTTAATTTGACCCAAATCGGCGAGGATATCCGCCGCTATTGGGAGGAGAATGAGACTTTTGAGAAAGGCCAGCGCCTCAGCGAAGGGCATCCCTCGTTCGTGTTCTACGACGGCCCCCCGTCGGCCAACGGCAAGCCCGGCATCCACCACGTGATGGCCCGCACCATCAAGGACGTCTTCTGCCGCTACAAGGCTCAGAAGGGCTTCCATGTGGACCGCAAGGCTGGCTGGGACACCCACGGCCTGCCCGTGGAGCTCGGCGTGGAGAAGAACCTCGGCATCACCAAGGAGGATATCGGCAAGAAGATTTCTGTCGACGACTACAACCGCGCCTGCCGCACCGAGGTGCTGAAATACAAGGACCTCTGGGACGAGCTGACCCGCCAGATGGGCTACTGGGTCGACCTGAAGAACCCCTACATCACCTTCGACAACGAGTACATCGAGACCCTCTGGTACCTGCTGAAGAAGCTCTACGACAAGGGCCTCCTCTACAAGGGCTACACCATCCAGCCCTACAGCCCCGCCGCCGGCACGGGTCTCTCGAGCCACGAACTCAACATGCCCGGCTGCTACCGCGACGTGAAGGACACCACCTGCGTGGCCATGTTCAAAATAGTGTTCAGCGGTGAGTGTTCAGTGTTTAGTGAGCTTTCGCAGGAGGGCGACAGTCAACTTAACACTAATCGCTTAACACTAAACACTGACATCCCCACCTACGCCATCGCCTGGACCACCACCCCCTGGACCCTGCCCAGCAACACGGCTCTCTGCGTGGGCCCGAATATCGACTATGTGCTCATCGAGACCACCCACCCCTATACCGAGCAGCCTTGCCGCATCATCATGGCCAAGCCGCTGGTGGGCAGCATGTTCCCCGAGGGCAAATGCCCCGAATACAAGATTGTCGGCGAGTGCAAGGGCCGCGACCTCGAGGGTCTGCACTACGAGCAGCTCATCCCCTGGGTGAAGCCCCGCGAGGTGAGCGACCAGGGCTCCTTCCGCATCATCCTGGGCGACTATGTCACCACCGAGGACGGTACCGGCATCGTCCACATCGCCCCCACCTTCGGCGCCGACGACGCCCGTGTGGCCAAGAAGGCCGGCATCGGCGAGCTCCTGCTCTTCGACCGCGACGGCAAGCAGCTGCCCATGGTCGACAAGCGCGGCCGCTTCGCCCCCATCGAAGACCTCGACCCCGAATGGGTCAAAGCGAATATGAACACCGAGCTCTACGGCCAGTACGCCGGCAAGTTCGTCAAGAACGCCTACGACCCCACCAAGACCGAGAAGGATATGAGCCTCGACGTCGAGCTGGTCATCATGCTCAAGGGCGAAGGCAAACTCTTCAAGAGCGAAAAGCACACCCACAGCTACCCCCACTGCTGGCGTACCGACAAGCCCGTGCTCTACTATCCGCTCGACAGCTGGTTCATCCGCACCACGGCTCTCAAGGATCGCATGATCGAACTCAACAAGACCATCAACTGGAAGCCAGAAGCCACCGGCACGGGCCGTTTCGGCAACTGGCTGGAGAACATCGTGGACTGGAACCTCAGCCGCAGCCGCTATTGGGGCACCCCGCTGCCCATCTGGCGCACCGAGGACGGCAAGGAGGAGAAGTGCATTGGCAGCGTCGACGAGCTCCGCAAGGAAATCGACAAGGCCGTCGCTGCCGGCGTAATGAAGGATAACCCCTATGCCGGCAAGGACTTCGACCTGCACCGTCCGTATATCGACGGCGTCGTTCTCGTCAGCGACAGCGGCAAACCCATGCGCCGCGAGCCCGACCTGATCGACGTCTGGTTCGACAGCGGTGCCATGCCCTACGCCCAAATCCACTACATGGGCGAACCCTTGAAGGCCGACCAGTTCCCCGCCGACTTCATCGCCGAGGGCGTCGACCAGACCCGCGGTTGGTTCTACACCCTCCATGCCATCGCCACTATGTGCTTCGACAGCGTGGCCTTCAAGAACGTCATCTCCAACGGTCTGGTGCTCGACAAGAACGGCAACAAGATGTCCAAGCGCCTCGGCAACGCCGTCGACCCCTTCGAGACCCTCGGCAAGTATGGCCCCGACGCCACGCGCTGGTATATGATCACCAACTCCCAGCCCTGGGACAACCTCAAGTTCGACATCGAGGGTGTCGACGAGGTGCGTCGCAAACTCTTCGGCACACTGTATAACACCTACAGCTTCTTCGCCCTCTATGCCAACCTCGACGGCTTCGACTATAGCCAGAAGGACCTTGCCATCAAGGACCGTCCGGAAATCGACCGTTGGATTCTCTCCGAACTCAACACCCTCGTCAAGACCGTCGGCGACGCCTTCGAGGACTACGAACCCACCCGCGCCGGCCGTGCCATCGGCACCTTTGTCGACGCCTTCCTCAGCAACTGGTACGTCCGCCTTAGCCGCCGCCGTTTCTGGCGTGGCGACATGACCGACGACAAACTCTCCGCCTACCAGACCCTCTACACCTGCCTCGAGACCCTCAGCCGTCTCATGGCTCCCATCGCGCCCTTCTTCAGCGAGCGCATGTTCCTCGACCTCAACGCCGTCACCCACCGCCACAACGTGGAGAGCGTGCATCACTTGGCCTTCCCCGAATACAATGTCGAGATGGTCGACAAGGCCCTCGAGGAGCGCATGCAGCTGGCCCAGAAGGTCTGCTCCATGGTCCTCGGCCTGCGCAAGAAGAGCAACCTCCGCGTGCGTCAGCCGCTCCAGAAGATTGTCGTCCCTGTGCGCGACGAGGCCATGAAGGCCCAGATAGAAAAAGTGCAGCACCTCATCTGCTCCGAGCTCAACGTCAAGGCCGTGGAGTTCCTTGCTGCCGACAACGACCTCCTGGTCAAGAAAATCAAACCCAACTTCAAGACCCTCGGCCCGCGCTACGGCAAGGTGATGAAGGCCCTCGGCACCGCCATCCTGGCCTTCAGCCAGCAGCAGATCAACGCCCTCGAGGCCGACGGCCGTTGCATGGTCAGCGTCGACGGCACCGACTGCGAAGTGCTCCTCACCGACGTCGAGATTGCCACCCAGGACATCCCCGGCTGGGTCGTCGCCAACGACGGCAGCCTTACCGTGGCCCTCGACATTCAGCTCACCTCCGAACTCATCGACGAAGGCATCGCCCGCGAGCTGGTGAACCGCATACAGAACATCCGCAAGGAAGGCTTCGACGTCACCGACCGCATCGTAGTCGAGCTGCAGAGCGGAGAATGGGACAACGCTGTCAATGCCCACCGCGACTACATCTGCTCCGAGACCCTCTGCACCTCCCTGACCCTCGTTCCCGAGGTGAAGGACGGCCAGCAGGTCGAAATTATCGACGGCAAGCCCACCGCCATTGCCATCCGCAAGGCATAATGATGTCGGAAGTTATAAAGAAAAGAGCATTCCTATGGGTATGCTCTTTTTTATTTCTTTCTGATTTGTATGGATTTGCATTATATGCTTCATCTGGTGAGCCCGTTGTAAAAATGGTCCGGCAGAAAACATAAATTATTTCTTCTCTGTGACACACGAAAAAAGTCGGTTGTGCGTTATGAAAGGAAAACGGATACTTGAACAATATTTAACTATATAATAAGACTGAAATGAAGAGATCTACATTATGTTTCGCGCTCGCGGCCCTGCTCATGGCCGGGTGCAGCCACGACAAAGAATTCACCACACACAGCATCAGCGGCACGCAGTGCTACCTGCTGACCTACGACGAACAGATGGGCCCCTGGGGCAACACCCTCGCCCTGAAGAAGACCTTCGAAGTGGAATGGCCCGCCAAGGGATTCCTCTCCGCCAACGCCGAGCGTGAGCTCATAAAACTCTGCTTCGACGACAGCACCTCCACCAATGTCGACGAAGCCGCCCGCGAGTGGCTCACCAAGCCCTACATCTATGTCGACGACGGCGTGGCACCGAATGTCGAGACCGTCGATACCCTCGACGAGAGCAGAGAGTACAGTTACATGGCCGTGCGCTGCAACAGTACGCACGACAGCTCACTGGCTACTTTCCACGTCGGCATCGAGACCTTCGGCGCCGGCGCCGCACACGGCATTTACTCGTCGCACACGCTCACCGTTGACCTCGAGAGCGGCAATGTTGTCCGCCTCACTGACCTCGTCAGCGACACCAACCTCCTCTGTCAGGCCATTGCCCGTGCCATCTTCGATCTCGAAGCCAACAAGGACATCCGCGAGTGCCTCTTCGACGAGTACCAGAACGCCGACCGCATGCCCATGCCTGCCAGCTTCTTCATCGACAGCGCCCGCAACAACATCACCGTCAGCTACGACCTCTACCACATCCAGCCCTACGCCTGCGGCATCCCCTCGGTGGTGCTGCCCATCTTCTGGCTCTCCAAGCACGTCGAGCTCACCCCCTACGCCAAGCGCCTCTTCGGCCCCGAAAGCTATATCAAAGAATAACATAATAGCATACATATAATAAAATGCCGGCATGATGCCGGCGCTCCAAAAAGACAATGAATACCATACCCGTTTTATTGCTCACCGGCTACCTCGGCAGCGGCAAGACCACCCTGCTCAACCGCATCCTCTCCAACCGCCGCGGCATCCGCTTCGCCGTCATAGTCAACGACCTCGGCGAAGTCAACATCGACGCCGACCTCATCGAAAAAGGCGGCATCGTCGGCCAGAAAGACGACAACCTCGTCGCCCTACAGAACGGCTGCATCTGCTGCACCCTCAAGATGGACCTCGTCGAGCAGCTGCGTGACATCACGTCGCAGCGCCGCTTCGACTACATCGTCATTGAAGCCAGCGGTATCTGCGAGCCTGCCCCCATCGCGCAGACCATCTGCTCCATGCCCACCATGGGTCCCGAGTACGTCCGCGACGGCGTGCCTGTCGTCGACAGCATCGTCACCGTCGTCGACGCCCTCCGCATGCGCGACGAGTTCGGCAGCGGCAAGAACCTCCTCAAGCCCGGCCTCGCCGAGGACGACATCGAAAATCTCGTCATCCAGCAGATCGAGTTCTGCAACATCATCCTGCTGAACAAGGCCTCCGAGGTCCCTGCCGACGAGCTCGGCCGTATCCGCGAAATCATCCGCGCCATTCAGCCCAAGGCCGAAATCATTCCTTGCGACTACTGCGACATCGACTTCGACCGCATCCTCCACACCGGCCTCTTCGACTTCGACCGCGTGGCCACCTCCGCCGCCTGGATTGATGCCATCGAAGGTCACCACGACGATGACGACGACGAGGAGAAGGAAGAACACGAACACCACCACGGCCACGACGATGATGACGAGCACGAACATCACCACCACGAACACCACCATCATCACCACCACGACGAGGGCGAGGCCGAAGAGTACGGCATTTCCACCTTCGTCTACTACCGCCGCGAGCCCATGAACATCTCGCGCTTCGACGAATTCGTCGCCCGCCACTGGCCCGCCGGCGTCATCCGCGCCAAAGGCATCTGCTGGTTCCTCTCCGAACCCGACACCTGCTACCTCTTCGAGCAGGCCGGCAAGCAGGTCTCCCTGCGCGACACCGGCCAGTGGTACGCCACCATGCCCGACGACGAACTCCTCGACTTCATGCGTCGCACCCCCGACCTCCAGCGCGACTGGGACGACACCTATGGCGACCGCATGCAGAAACTTGTCTTCATCGGCCAGCACATGGACCGCCAGGCCATCACCGCCGCCCTCGACGAGTGCCTGGCAAAGTCTTATTGAAATATATTTGGCCATGTGCGTGAAAATGTGTAATTTTGCACTCGGAAACGAATAAACAACATACCCTATGAAACAACAGAAAGATATCATGAAAGGCCTCAAGCCGGAGCGCGTGTGGCACTGGTTCGGCGAAATCATGCAGATTCCGCGGCCCTCGAAGCACGAGGAGCGCATCTCCGCCTGGCTCGTGCAATGGGGCAAGGACCACGGCCTCGAGACCAAGAGCGACAAGCTCGGCAACGTCCTCATCCGCAAACCTGCCTCCAAAGGCTATGAAAAGAGCCCCTGGGTGGCCCTGCAGGCCCACATGGACATGGTCTGTGAGAAGAACAGCACCAAGCAGTTCGACTTTATGAAGGACGCCATCCAGCCCGTGCTGGACGGTGAATGGCTCACCGCCGACGGCACTACTCTCGGCGCCGACGACGGCATCGGCGTGGCCACCATTCTCGCCATCCTCGAAGACCCCAAACTGCAGCATCCCGCCCTCGAGGCCCTCATCACCGTCGACGAGGAAACCGGCCTCACTGGTGCCAACGGCCTGAGTAAGAGTTGGCTCAAGAGCGAAGTTCTCCTTAACTTCGACGACGAGGACGAAGGCGAATACTGCATCGGCTGCGCCGGCGGCATCGACACCGTGGCCGAAATGGACTACAAACTCGTTGCTGTCCCTAAGGGCTGCAAAGCCTTCATCGTCAAGGTCTCTGGCCTCGTCGGCGGCCATAGCGGCGACGACATCAACCGCGGCCGTGCCAACGCCAACAAGCTGCTGAACCGCATCCTCTGGGAAGGTACCTACAAGCATTCCATGCGCCTGGCTACCATCGACGGCGGCAATCTGCGCAACGCCATCGCCCGTGAGGCCGAAGCCCTCGTCTGCGTGCCCGAGGACAAAGTGCGCGCCTTCAAGACGATGGTCACCAAGATGAGCAAGGCCATGGTCTTCGAGTTCCGCTCCACGGAGCCCGACATGGAGTTCTCCCTGCGCGACGCCGACATGCCCAAGAAGGTCATGGACGCCGACACCCAGGAACGCCTCGTCAACCTCGTCTATGCCTGTGCCCACGGCGTGCTGGCCATGAGCCGCGAGATTGAGAACTTCGTCGAGACCTCCACCAACCTTGCCTCCATCAAGATGGAGAAGAATTTCATCCGCATCGCCACCAGCCAGCGCAGCTCGGTAGAGAGCGCCAAGATGGCCGCCGCCGCCAAGCTGGAGGCCACCTTCCGCCTCGCAGGCTGCCGCGTCAGCCACAGCGACGGTTACCCCGGCTGGACCCCCAACCCCGACAGCCGTGTGCTGAAGGTGGGCGTCGACGTCTACAAGAAGATGTACGGCAAGGAGCCCATCGTCCGCGCCATCCACGCCGGCCTCGAGTGTGGCCTCATCGGCGAGAAGTATCCCCAGATGGACATGATCAGCTACGGCCCCACGCTGCGTGGCGTGCACAGCCCCGACGAGCGCATCGAGATCAAGACCGTCGAGATGTTCTGGACCCAGACCCTCGAGATTCTGAAGAAACTGAAGTAATACTGATCAACCCCCTTTCAACCCCCAACCAACCCCCTATCAACTCCCACTTTTATATAAGAAATGTAGGAGTTGGTAGGGAGTTGGTAAGGTGTTGGTAAGGGGATGATACGCCGTCAAATTTATCCGCATGCCCCTGCCGGGAGCCTGAGCCGTCGGCGGCATTTCTTTTCGGCAGGGCGAAAAATATTTTGCTGTGTTGTAAGAAATTCGTATCTTTGCATCGCGAAATAAAGTAATACATTATAATATGACAAAGAAATACATAGCACTTGCACTTGCCATGACCCTCGCCGCGGGTGGCGCCATGGCTCAGAAGAAGAAACAGGTGGAGACCACCTACAACGGCGGCATCACCACCGAAATGATGCAGCAGATGAAGAAAAGTTTCGGCGGCTCGGCCTCCGACAAGGCCCTGCGCAACATCATGGTGAACCAGAGTCCCGCCAAGCTGGCCATGAACTACGAGAACGCCACCAAGTTCGACTCGCACTTCAGCAACCGCGTGGAGAGCCGCGCCGTCACCGACCAGCAGTCCTCGGGTCGTTGCTGGATGTTCACCGGCATGAACGTGCTCCGCAACCAGGCCATCCGCAAGCACCACTTGCCCGCCGACTTCCAGTTCTCGCAGGCCTACCTCTTCTTCTACGACCAGCTGGAGAAGGCCAACCTCTTCCTGCAGGCCATGATCGACACCTACAAGAAACCCATCGACGACCAGGAGGTGCAGTGGCTCTTCAAGAACCCCATCGGCGACGGCGGCCAGTTCACCGGCGTGGCCAACCTCATCGACAAGTACGGCCTCGTGCCCTCTGACGTGATGCCCGAGACCTACAACACCAACAACACCTCCAGCATCAGCAACCTCATCGCCCTCAAGCTTCGTGAGGACGGTCTGCAGCTGCGCGAGATGGCCGCCCAGAAGGGTGTCTCCGGCGCCAAACTCCTGGCCACGAAGACCTCCATGCTCGGCACCATCTACCGCATGCTGGCTCTGACCATGGGCGAGCCTCCCGCACAGTTCGCCTGGCAGCAGAAGAACGCCAAGGGCGAGATCGTGGAGACCGCTACCTACACCCCCAAGGAGTTCTACGAGAAGTTTGCCAAGACCGACTTCAGCAAGTACTACATGGTGATGAACGACCCCACCCGCGAGTACTACAAAGTGTATGAAATCCAGTACGACCGCCACGTCTACGACGGCCAGAACTGGCGCTACCTCAACCTGCCCATGGAGGACATCGCCCCCATGTGCATCGCCTCCATCAAGGACAGCACCATGATGTACTTCAGCTGTGACGTGGGAAAATTCCTCAACCGCGACAACGGCCTGATGGACATGAACAACTACGACTACGAGAGCCTTATGGGCACCACCTTCGGCATGGACAAGAAGCAGCGCGTGGCCACCTTCGCCAGCGGCTCCTCGCACGCCATGACCCTCTGCGCCGTCGACCTCGACAAGGACGGCAAGCCCATCAAATGGATGGTAGAGAACAGCTGGGGCCCCAACTACGGCTACCAGGGCAATCTCATCATGACCAACGACTGGTTCAACGAGTACATGTTCCGCGTGGTCCTCGAAGAGAAGTACATCCCCGCCAACATCCGCGCCATGATGGACCAGAAACCCATCATGCTCCCCGCCTGGGACCCGATGTTCGCCCCGGAAGAATAGTACAATTATGAAACACATCAGGAAATCGATATGGGCACTGGCGTTGCTGGTGCCCTTCTTTGCCCAGGGCCAGGAGCGGCTGGAGCCCCGTGCTTTTGTACGGGATTACGACCGGATGTGCATCGATAAGCTGGTGCACAAGGGCTACGATTTTTTCTATATGCGCTGCCCTTCTTTCTTCGCCGAGAGTGCCCTGAGCCTGCAGATCCCTACGGCGGGACCTGCCAACCGAAGCCTGCTGACTTACAGCACGGCCGAAAAGAGCATCTGGTATGCCAAGAAACGCCATAAGGTAAAGGTGACTACCAGCGAGATGTGGGTGCCCGACAGCGTGGCACGAAGGCTGCGCCTCCTTGCCAACCACGCCATCGTCACCGCCTCGCCTTGGGCCGACCAAAGAATGCTCTGTGACGGCACAGGATACTACTTCTGCAACCGCATGCAAGGAGCCATGACGCACTCGCCCGACTCCGGCGCCCGCACCTTCCTCCTGGTGCAGGCCATGGACAGCGTCTGCCTGGCCGTCGTCCACTCCGATACCGCCTTGCTGCTGCGGCAGATGCCGATGCTCGACAGCCTCGACCGCTGCTTCCGCCAGGACTACCCCTTGGAAGCTTTCCAACCTGATTTCAAACCATGGCCCTTCACCGACAGCACCGGCGTCATGCACCTGCAGTTCTACCGCAACGAGTGCTTCATGAACATCATCGTCGCCGACAGCGCCGATGCCGCCGCCCAGACACCTCCCATGCTGAATTTTTACCAGCAGTTAGCCCGCGAGATTTTCATCCGCTATCCCGACTACAGGAGACTCTCCGTAATGGTCGATCCAAAATGCATTGAGCCCCGCTGCAAAGTCGTCACCCGCGAATACTACAACTACCAATACCTCGACCAGCAATACCGAACCTACTACACGCTGGAGCTCCCGCCCTCGATGCTCACCCTCGAGCGCTGCCTGAAGGCCTTGGAACTCCCCGAGGGGGAACACAGAATAGAATAGATTTACCGCTGCCCGAGTAGCCAGGCGAGGTTGAAACGGTAGTACCACAACTCGCAGGCTCCCGAGGGGTTCTGCTCGATGTAGGCCCCGATGGTGCCGTCGGGCAGGAGGGTCAGCGAGGAGTAGACCGACGGGCCGTCGAACAGCGGCACAGGCCTGTGCCACGTCCGCCCCTCGTCGGTGCTGCTGAAAATACTGACCTTCTCGCGCTGCATCGAATTGGGCAGGCTATGCAGAATCAGCGTATCGTTCACCCTCAGCATGTCGCCGTTGCAGGCGTTGGCCGTCATCTCGTTCCACACACCCTGCGTTCCCCACGTAGCGCCGCCGTCAACGGAGAGGTTGTACCCCCGGGCGCCGCTGCGGCGCACACTGAGCAGTACCATCCCGTCGTTCAGCTCCATCAGCTTGGCCTCGTCGCCCTGCGAGAATGCCCGGTCGGATACCTTCCATGTGTGGCCGTTGTCATCACTGTAGACCACGAAGTTGTCAAGCACCTGCGCACTCTTCCTGCACATCGCCGCCGCCACCATCACCCTGCCCTTATGCTCGCCATGCTTCAGCCGCAAAGCGTTGCCGGAGGCGAAGAACGAGGCCTTGTACCCTTGACCGACAGCGTTCTGAGCCTGGCTGCCCCATAGCGTCGACGTGATGTCCTCGGGTTCTCCCCAGGTCTGCCCGCGGTCGGTCGAACGGCAGACGTAGCTGCGCTGCGGGTCGCCCTCGGTGGAGGCCCACAAACCGTTGCCACCCACGAAGAAACACAACACGTCGCCATTGGCGCACTGCACCAGCGCCGGGTCTCCATAGCCGTGCTTGTAGCCCGTCCCCTCGACGATGGTCTGCGGCTCGCTCCACGTCTTGCCAAGGTCCGACGAGCGGCGGCAGACGATGTCGATATCCTCCGGCAGGTCGGTTTCGTTGTACTTGCGCTTGTCGTTCACCGCCAACAGGGTGCCATCGTCCAGGCACAGCAACGCGGGGATGCGCCAGTTGGCCGAACCGTAATCGCCTGGGGCATAGAGCCGCATGCTGTCAATGAACGGTTCCTCCTGGGCAGCCGCCGTGCCCGTCTCCTTGCCACAGGCCGATGCCGCCAGCAGCAACGCCGCCAGCAGCAGCATACGCCACAGCCTACTCATCGCGTTTGTGCTTGAACCACTCGACGAACTTCGGCAGGTCGTCCAGCTTCTGGAACCCGCTCTTGAAGGGCTCGGCAGGCACCGGTACCGTCTCCATGTACCCAACGAGCGTGGCGCAGTCGAACTCGCCCATCAGGGCCTCCAGTGTCACATACACGCCCACCTGGAAGTCCTCGTTCTCAGGCTGAGAACCCTCGACGGCAATCCTCAGGCCCAGCATGTCGGGCTCCTCCTCGCATTCCAGCTGTTCGAAGTACATCTTGCGAGTGTCGAACACCCAACGGTCGAACCTCACCTTCAGCTCCGTACCCATGGGCTGCTTGAAGGCCACGAACTCCCACCAGTCCAGGTCCGGGGCCGCATCCACCAGCTCCACCACATAGCGGAACAGGTCGGTGTCGCCCTCGGCCGTGAAGGTCAGCGTGCGTCCGTTGGCCGTAGCCTCGCCGATTTCATACGACAGTCCGTTGCAATATTTCGTCAGCTGATACTGCAGGGCGTTCTCCAGCTCCGTGCGTTCCTTCTCCTCCAGGTCGCCCATGGCCACCAGCTGCTCGTTGTGGTCCTCAAACCACTTCCAAAAAACTTCTACTTTCTCCATATTGTATTTAAATTATGATTGCTTCGGGGTCGAGAGCGACGCCGAATTTCTGTTTCACATCCTGTTGTATTTCGCGGGCTAGGGCTACGACCTCCGTGCCGGTGCAACCGCCGGCATTGTAAAGCACCAGGGCGTTACGGGGCCACACGCCGGCCTTGCCCATCGTGCGTCCTTTCCATCCGGCACGGTCTATCAGCCAACCCGCCGAGAGCTTGTAGCCCTCCGGCGTGCGGTGCGCCTCGGGCATGTCGGCAAACCGCTGGCGCAGACTCATATACACATCCTCACCCACCACGGGGTTCTTGAAGAAACTGCCTGCCGACCCATACTCCTCGGGCCTGGGCAGCTTGCCCCACCGCAGGTTGGCGATGGCTTGGCGCAACTCGGTCGCCGAGGCATGGGGCAGGCCCTCCAAAGCCTTGTAGCTCAGGATGGCCGTGAACTCCCGACGCAAACGGTAGCGCACCCGCAGCACCAGGAACCGGCCAGCAGAGTGCTTGAATATTGAATCGCGGTAGGCGAAACGGCAGTCCGCATTGCTGAACGTATAGAAACGCCCCTCGTGAAGGTCGTATACCTCCACGCTCTCCACCACATCTTTGGCCTCCACGCCGTAGGCCCCTACGTTTTGCACCACCGACGCTCCCACCGTACCTGGAATGGCCGTGAGGTTCTCCAGACCGTAAAGCCCCTGTTCGAGGCTCCAGGCCACCAGGTCGTCCATCACCATGCCTCCCCAGGCGGTGACCGTCGCGCAGTTCCCGTCGGGCTGCACCGTTACCTCCTGCACCGTATCCAAACGGACCACTGTGCCGTCGTAATCGTGGGTGAACACCATGTTGCTGCCGCCCCCAAGCACCATCCAGGCGCCCTCGAGCGGCAACGAAACGGGGTCGTCCCCCGGTTCCAGCACCACCATGCGGCGGGCCTTGGCGTCGATGCCAAAGGTATTGTACGCCTTCAGCGATATGTTCTCAAAAACCTTCATCTAAACACCGAAACTTAACACTTAACACTAAACACTCATCTGTCGTCCTCCTTGGGCCCCAGTTCTTTGCGCGGACGGCGCTCCTTGGGCACATAGTCCATGCGGAACACTTGCCTGTGTGTCAGCAACAACACACCGCTCAGCACCGCACCCAGCACGTCGCACACCATACAGGCCTGCCACACGCCGGTGACGCCGTCGCCGTGGTTGAAGTCCATCAACAAGTCGGGCAGTATCAACGACAACGGAATGAGGAAGATGACCTGTCGCGAGAGGCTCGTCACGATGGCTATCCACGGCTGGTCAATGCTTTGGAACAACTGCGAATTGGTCACCGTAAACGCTATCAGGGGGCACATCACCATCAGGTAGCGCAACGCCGGAGCGCCCATGGCAAGTATCTCGGGCTCGGAGTTGAAAAACCCGATGATGGTGCGCGGAAACACCAGCGACAACACCATGCCCACCACGCCGATGAGCAGACAGACCTTCATCGTCAGCAGGTACACCTCGCGCAGGCGGTCGTTGCGCCGTGCACCGTAGTTGTAGCCTGCAATGGGCTGCATGGCCTGGCACAGGCCCAGCATCACCATGAACACCAGTCCCATGGCCGAGTTGGCGGCGCCGTAGACCGTCATGGCGTCGTCGCCGCCGAAGCGTATCAGCTGGCGGTTCAGCACGGCCACCACGGCAAAGGCGGCCACATTCATCGAGAAGGGGCTGATGCCGATGGCAAGGATATTCCTGAAAATGTACATCTTGGGACGCCACGCATGGCGTTTGAAGCGGATGAACGAGTGCGGCAGCATAAAATGCGCCACGGCCACGGCCGACGACGACGCCATCGAGATGGTGGTACCCCACGCCGCGCCTTTCATCCCCCAGCCCAGGACGCTGATAAACACATAGTCCAGCACGATGTTCAGCACCGCGCCGCCCACCATGATCCACATGCCCTTCATAGGATAGCCGCTCGAGCGGATGAGGCCTACGAGGTTGAACGTCAGCGTCAACAGGAACATGCCCGGCAGCACGATGTACATGTACTCGCACGCCGCGTCGATCACCGACGCCGACGCGCCGTCGGCAAAAAGGTTCATGATGGGGTGCATCCACAGGTAGCCCCCCAGCACGAAGATGAACCCGAACAGGAAGGTCAGCAACACACTGTTGCCCAATATCTTCTCCGCCCAGCGCACATCCTTCCTTCCCAGCACGATACTCATGCGGGCACTCGAACCGGCACCCACCAGCGACCCGAAGGCATGGATGATGTTCATCACCGGGAACGTGATGGTCAGCGCCGCGAGCAGCATCTTGCCGTCGCCAATGCTGTTTCCCAGAAAAATACGGTCAACGATATTGTAGATCGACGTCACCACCTGGCTTGCCACTGCCGGCAGCGCATACTGCCACAGCAACTTGCCCATCGGCTTGGTCTCCAACTCTTGTATATTGTCCATTTTTCGATAAAAATTTCAATCCTTAACTTTTCTTAACGCCGAAAACAACAAAATATTGCCATCCCCGATTAAAAAATACATCCTTAATCACCAACCATTACATAATCAGCCCTCTAACCCCTGTCCAACCCCTACCCGATACGCCCCTAATTCGGCCGTTCTTATATTGTTCTTATATTGTTTACATATTGTTCTTATATTGTTCCTATATTGTGGATATAAGAACAATATGCGAACAATATGTAAACAATATAAGAACAATATAAGAACGGCCGTATTGGGGGCGAAGAGGGTACCTGTGCGGTGCCTGTTTTCTAAATTGTGGGCGGAGGGGCAATAAAAAGGAATTTTGGGCGTTATTGCTTATAAATAGATTGATATGACGAACCGATTCCTTTTGATGGCGTTTGGATTGGCGGCGATGCTGCTGGCGGGTCCGGGCTGCCGGGCGCAGGGGGTGACCCTCGAGCCGCACAGCAGGGCCGAGATCGATGTGCGGCCGCTGGCCGATGTGCAGAGCTATGTGCAGTTGACGCATGCGGCGGAGTACCACGGGCGCTACTATTGTCGCTTTGTGGCGTCGCCGAGACTGGGGGAGTGGTCGGGCGTCGACAGCAGTTTTTTTTTCCGGCTGACGCCCACGGAGCGCCGTTGGGGCGGCAGTCGCGACGACCGCTATGTCGACGTGGAGCGCCTGGAGTGGCCCCGGGAGCTGGACGTCGACATGTACTGCGACCTCTTTGTGCGCCACGACACGCTTTTTCTCCAGTCCTACTATGAGGATTCGCTCTGCTACTACCTCGATACTGTGGCCTCCGCTTGGCGCCGCTGCGCGAAGGCGGACCACATGGTGTATGAGGATGCGGAGTACAGGGTCTACCTGATGGACCACGGCGAGTGGGGCACGTACCTGTGGTTCCTCGACCGCAGGGACGGCCGGTGGCGTGTGATGGAGGGCGGAGGGAATGTGCGTCGCATAGGCGGGCGGTTCTTCATTGGCGGCGGGGCGCGGCTGCGTGCGCTGTCGGTGGCGGAGCTGAGGGCTGCGCCGCCGTCGCCCGTGGCAATGCAGGAGACGGAGCGTTCCATCGAGTTCTTCTACGATACCACGCGGTTCCATCCGCTGGAAGGCGAGGTGGTGTGGAAGCATTCGCGCTGGTCGCCCGATTCATGGTTTGTGGAGGACGACCCCTACGACACGCTTATCAGCGGCACCTTCGTGTCTGGAGGCGAGTTGCAGATGCTGGTGGCACTGAAGGACGAGACGGCGGTGATGCACTTCGAGGAAGGCCGCATGGTGCGCACGGCGGGGCTGGGCGAGAAGCTGAGGACCTTCAGCTGGCATGGCAGCCACCGCGGTTTCGTGGACGGGGAGCGGCTGCTGTTGCCGTTCGAGAAGGACTTGAACCATTGGGGTCTGGTCGATGTGCGCGACGGGCGCCTGCGCGTGGTGTACATCGAGCACAACATGGACTCGCTGCCCCGGCTCACCTACGACGGTGTGGTCGACGAGTTGGCTTTTGCCGGCACGGGGTGGGGACTGCAGACCGACAGCGCCGCGGCGGAACTGGAGGCCCGTCTGGGCGCCGTGGCCGCCAGGCCCTGGTACCGACCGTACTACGCCAATTTCAAGAGACTGGGCTATGGCAAGGGCTATCGCGTCGACCGCTACTATAAAAATATCGACAACCGCTACTGCCAGTGGACCGACTATTGCATCGACGAGCGCACACATCGTATCTGCGCCATGCATATCTCGGTCCACAAGCTTGGATTCTATGGTTTTTCCGACCGGGAGGTCAGTGGCTTTAAAGACTATGGCGACGAGTTACGCCTGGCGCCGATGTCGTCGTATCTGCCCACGAGCCATGCCGAGCCGCAGGAGGAGGGAGACTGGCTGGTGTGGCGCAACGGAAGTATGGCAATCAAATACCACAAGAAGTATAAATACCTGCTGGTGCACGAGGATGCCGTGGTGCTCGACCTGCAGTCGCGGCTGGGGATACATACCCATGTGAATTTGGAGAAGGCGGCGGAGTACCATGGACGCTACTATTGCGCCTTCCATTACGACGGCCTTACGGGGAGCGGGACGGTGATGGCCGTGGTGGACGGCAGCAGCGGACGATATACGCTGGCGCCAGTGCCGGTTGAGACGGGTATGCACCATAGCGACGACCTCTTTGTGCGCCACGATACCCTGTTCTATCACCACTATGGCTCGTGGTCCGGACAGGATCACTGGTTCGATACGACGGCGATGCAGTGGCGCGAGTGCGCCAAGACGGGCGACCTTGTGCACGAAGATGCCGACTACCGTGTCTACGCCATGGATCACGGCGAGTGGGGCCAATGCACGTGGTTCATCCACCGCGCCACGGGTCGGAGGCTGGTGGTGGCGGGCATCGGGTTGGTGTGCCGTGCGGGCGAGGCCTACTACATTGTGGAACCCTCGCTGGTGCGCCGGGTCAGCCTGGCGCAGCTGGCTGCTGCCGAGTCGTCGCCGGTGGCGATGGAGGATGCCGATACGGGCTATTCGATGGCGGGATATATGAGGGTGATTATCGACGGCGACATCGTCTATCGCCCCTCGGACTACGACGGCTTCCGCGACGGCTACCTGCAGATGCCGCGCGACACGATGATTGTGGCACCCTTCGTCGACGGCGACAGCCTGCGTCTGCTGGTGAACCTGCCGGGAAGCACGGCTGTGATGGCGCTGAGGGACGGAAGGCTGTGCATGGTGAAGAACCTCGGCCGACGCTATGGGCTGCTGCGTCCGCGCGACGGCTGGCGGGGTATGCTGCAGGGCGACGGCCTGCTGCTGCCGTGGCAGGAGAGCGAGTACGAGTCTGGCCTGCTGCGTGTGGAAAAAGGGCAGGTCTCCGTGCTGCCCCTGCACCATAATTTCGACACCTTGCCGGTGCTGCCCACCGACGGGTTGGACTCGCTGCTGCCCTTCCTGAGCGCAGGGTGGGGGAGGCTCACGGGGCGTGAGGTGAGGGAGTTCCTTCTTGCCCAGGGCACGTATTATAAGGGTATGGACAGCCTGCTGCGCAACGCCTATTTTAGAGGCGATGCGGGCATCGACGAGCGTCAGCACCATTGCGACCGCTACAGCCGTCGCGTGGACACGCTCTTCTGGCTTGCCGTGCAGGTGTGCCTGCGCAACGCCGACAGCGTGGCGGACGCTCTGTTTTTCGACTTCGGCCTCCCCGATACCTATGTGCCTGCCGAGCCGTTGTGGGACCGTTTGGGCTACGAGGAACGTCAGCGGTTCTTCCAACGCACCAATGAGCGTGTTATCGCCCGCCTCGATTCCCTCTGCGGACGTCATGGCCGTGTGGGCAAGGAGGATCTCCTGTGGCAGCTTGGGCCGTTGCGTCTGCGCTACTACCCCAAAAGCCGGCGGATGCTGGTGTGGTGAGGGCAGTGTTCAGCGGTTGGTGTTTTTTTTGAAAAAAGATTTGCATTTTTGCAAAGGTTTGATTAATTTTGTGGTGTTGTTATTTTGAAACGAAATACAATATCATATTAATCCATAAACACTTACAAAAATGTACAGGATTGAAGGACACCCTATTCTTGACATCCCGCAAGGGGAGAAGACCGAATTCATGTTCGAAGGCCACAAGGTGGTGGCCGAGAAGGGCTACACGATAGCCAAGGCGTTGCACGAGGCTGGTTTTCCGGTGCATAGCCACAGCCTGGACGGCCGTAACCGTTCGCTGGAGTGCGGCATAGGCAAGTGCGGCGCCTGCGAGATGCTGGTGGACGGCCGCGTGCGCCGCATCTGCATCACCGCCGTGGACGGCGTGCGCGAGGTGCGCACCATCACCCACGAGGCCGACTTGCCGGGCGTCACCTTCGAGCCGCCGCAGCGTCCCGAGGAGTCGGCGCAGACGGTGCAGGTGTACAAAACCCAGGTGGCCATTGTCGGTGCCGGCCCCGCCGGTCTGGCCTGCCGCGAGCAGCTGAATGCCTTCGGCATCGACAATCTTGTCATCGACAGCAACCCCCGCATCGGCGGACAGTTCAACATGCAGACCCACCAGTTCTTCTTCTTCGAGAAGGAGAAGAAATTCGGCGGCATGCGCGGTTTCGACATTGCGAAGAGACTTGCCGGCGAGACGCCGGCGCTCCAAATCTTGCTAAATACAACGGTGTGGGACATCCTTGAGGGGCCGCGCATTGCGGTGAAGAACGTCGTCAACGGCCAGATGGCCTACATCGACGCGCAGCATCTGGTGGTGGCTGCGGGCGCGGTGCCGTTCATGCCGCCGTTCGAGAACGACGATGTGCCGGGAGTGTACACCGCCGCCGTGTTCCAGAAGATGATGAACCAGGAACACACCCTGCTGGGCAAGCGCGTGCTGACCGTCGGTGCGGGCAATATCGGCTACCTGACCTCCTACCAGGGCATGCAGGCCGGGGCCACCATACGGGCCATCATCGAGGCACAGCCCCGCGAGGGCGGTTTCCCCGTGCAGGCCAACCGTGTGCGGAGGCTGGGCATCCCCATCATGACGGGCTACACGCTGCTGCGCGCCATCCCCAACGACGACCACACGGGCATCAAGGGCGCCGTCATCGCGCGGTGCGAGAACTTCAAGCCTATCCCCGGCACCGAGCAGGTGATTGACGACATCGACATCATCAATATATGCACGGGCCTTGTGCCCGACAACCAGCTGCTCACCAAGGGCAAGGAACTCTTCGGACATCACGTCTATGGTGCCGGCGACGCCGTTCGCATAGGCGAGGGCACCAGCGCCGTGCTGCGCGGCAAGCAGGTGGCCTACGAGATTGCTCAGGAGATGGGCATCAGGTTCAACTACGACGAGTATCTGGACGTCTCGCGCCAGTATATCGACTCGCAGCAGCACCCCGTGCGCCTGCGCGAGCAGCCCCTGCTGCCCACCGAGGAGCGCATGGCCGCCAAGCCCTTTGTGCAGATCGACTGCCTCTACGGCTTCGCCTGCAACCCCTGCACCTTCAGCTGTCCGCAAGGAGCCATCAGCAAGCCCACCACCAGCAGTACGCCGACGGTGGACTACGACAAGTGCATCGGCTGCATGGAGTGCGTCAACCATTGCCCGGGCTTGGCCATCTTTGGCTACAATGTGCAGAAGAACTGGTGCTTCCTGCCTGTGGAATACGAGGTGGAGGAGGGCAGGGAGGTCTACCTGGTGGACAACAACGGCAAGCCCGTGGGCGAAGGCGTGGTGGAGAAGGTGATGAAGAAAGAGAACAAGACCAATGTGGCGAGGGTGAGAGTGGAAAGTGGAAAGTGGAAAGTGGAGAGTGCAAAGATTACCGATGTCAAGGGCTTTATTGTCAAGGACCGTTATCCTGAGCCACTCAGCCACTTAGCCACCCAGCCACTCTGTCACCCGGAACCCACCTACATCTGCCACTGCGAGGACATCACCGACCGGCAGGTGCTGGAGGCCGTGGGCGACCGCAAGTACATCTCCGTCGACGAGCTGAAGCACATTACCCGCATGGGTATGGGCCCCTGCCGCGGCAAACGTTGCATTGCCCGTGCACGGCAGCTGCTGCGCTCGCACGGCATCGAGCTTACTGGCGACGCCACGCCGCGTGCGCCGCTGAGCAATCAGGTGACCCTGGGCGACCTCTACACCGATGGCCGCAAGGAGGTCTTCGTCTTCCCGAAGGGCAACGAGGTGCAGCGTGAGTGGGTGAGAGTGCTCATCGCCGGTGGCGGCATCGCGGGCAGCGGATTGTTCCGCTACTTCAGCGAGGCGGGCTTCAACCCCGTGCTGGTCAACTGGAGCCGCGGAGCCTCGTGGCGCAACATCGGCGGTGGACGTCCGGCATTCAGCAATCCTGACATTGCCGACATCGCACAGCACAGTCATGAGATATTCAAGCAAATACAGTCGGTATACAACATCAACTACAAACCCACGCGCTATGTGAACCTGGTGCACGACGAGGCAACATACAAAGCCCTCGACGCCAGCCGCGCCTGGAGCGACGCCTACATGGTGGACCGCAAGGACTTCAAGAAGGAAATATCGCCCCTGTGGGACGACAGCAAGACGACCTACAGCCACGCCCTGATGACGCGCGACTGCTGGCAGGCTACGCCGGGCCGCGTGATAGACTACATCCGTGGCATCGGCAAGAGCCTCGGCGGTCGTGTGTACGAGGACTGCGAGCTGCTGCACGTGCAGCGCATCGACGGTGGCCGCACGCTGGCCCTGGTGCGCACCCACGAGGGCAAGTACGTGGAATACGACTGCGAGCACTTTGTCAACTCCATGGGCTGGGGAGCCGAGCGTTTCACCGACATGCTGGGCATCGACACGGGCCTCTACCCCGTGAAGCACCAGGCCTTCATTACGCGTAGGCTGCCTCTGATGGGCGTGAACGGCGACGCGCTGGACATGATTATCGACCGTCGTCACTACAAAGGATTCAGCGCCGTCTACGGCCAGCAGTTCGCCCACACGGGTCAAATCATCGGCTGCGCCAGTCCCGACACCGACGCCTACGAGACTCGCCAGAACATCAAGTACAACAGCAAGGAGTTTCTGGAGATAGTCTCCGAGGTCTTCGCCGAGTGGATTCCCGGCCTCAAAGAGGTGAGCTTCCTGGCCGTCTGGGCGGGTCGCTACACGGAGCCGCGCTACATCGTCGACCCCGAGGTGGGCCTCCTCACCGGCCTCCGCGGCCACGGCTTCATGCTCGGCCAGTACCTTGCCAAACTCTACGTGGACAAGTACCTCGGCCGCGACGTGCCCTCCTACATGAAAGACCTCGCTCTCTCCGGCCACGGCCTGAGTGAAAATGCCTTCAAGTAGAAGGAACGGCATTTTTCTCGAATAATTCCATAAAAATACGTATATTTGCATTGCCGAAAAAGTAATGTAAATATGCGTATTTTATTGAAATATAAACAGATTGTATTGATGATGCTCCTGCTGTCCCCTGTTGTGGCGGCAGCGCAGTTGGTGGAGACGACCAGCGTGCAAGGACGTGTGCGCGATGCTGAAACGAACGAACCGATACCTTTTGTGCAAATTGTGTTTGAAGGGTCGACAATCGGGACGGAAACAGATATGGACGGCAAGTTCACGATTAGCAACACGCAGGGACTGACGAAGTTGCAGTTCCGCATGATGGGCTATGAGGCACAGAGCTATAAGGCTGTGAAGGGAAAAACGAAGAAGCGTGTGACAGTAAAGATGGTGCCGCGTGGCAAAACGTTGCAGGCTGTTGAGGTGACCGCCAAGAAGGGCAGCGGCAAATACAGTCGCAAGCACAACCCGGCGGTGGAATTGGTGAAGAAGGTTATCGCCAAGAAGGAGGAGAACCGATTGGAGAGTGCCGACCAATACCACCGAAAGGTTTACGAGCGCCTGTCGATGTCGCTGGACGATTTCAATCCCGATTTCGAGGGAAAGCGCATTTGGCGGAAGCTGAGCTTCTTGGAGAAATATATCGACGAGACGGAGTTCGATGCGACACCTATCTTGGTGGTGTCTATGCGTGAGGCTTTGGCGGAGGAGAGCTATAGGAAAAGTCCGTCGCTGAGGCGTCGACTGGTGACAGGAAAGCGTATGGAGGGTCTGGACGAGGTGATGGAGGATGAGGGAATGGATGCCAACATCCAGGCAATGTTCACGCCGGTGGACATCTACGATGGTGACATAGAGTTGATGCTGAATCATTTCACATCGCCGCTGTCGCCGCTGCTGGCTGTTACGTTCTACAAGTACTATATCACCGACACGACTTTTGTGGACGGGCAGAAATGTGTGGAATTGAGTTTCGTGCCGGCCAACCAGCAGAGCTACGGCTTCACGGGACGAATGTATGTGTCGTTGGACGCAGACAGCAGTTTTGCACTGACGAAATATGTGATGACGGTGTCGCCCCATGTGAACCTGAATTTTGTGCGCGACCTTTCCATCGTGCAGACTTTCCACCGCGACTCGACGGGTCGTTATTTGCCTTACCGGTGTGATACGTATGGCCGTATGTATATTTCCAAGCGCATTCAGGAACTTTATGTGCACCAGATGCGAGTATACTCCGAATACGACTTGAGCGATACGGCCAATATGTTGCCGGACAGCCTGTTCTCGGTCTTTGAGCACGAGGTGGTGTTGCCGCGCAAGGACCTGATGCGCTACAAGAGCGAGTTCAACGAACGGCGGCCTGTGAAGCTGTCGGCGAAGGAGACGGTGTTGGACAGCATGTGGGTGGAGTTGAGACGCCTGCCGGAGTTTAGGGCCCTGAAGGCCACGGGCGAAGTGCTGGCCAGTGGCTATATCCCCACGCATCGCAAACGCAGCGAGAGCCGTTTCGACCTTGGCCCTGTGTTCAATTTCCTCAGCTACAACCATCAAGAGGGCTGGCGTGTCCGCCTGGGAGGTATGAGCAAAGCAACGTTGAGTCCGCGCCACTTCATTGAGGGTTATGTGGCCTATGGTTTCCGCGACCAGCGCCCAAAGACGAACCTGACCTATACCTACACCTTCGACGACAAGGACCGCCACGTGCACGAGTCCCCTTACAGCAGCATCAGCCTCAACGCCACCTACGAACTGGAGACCCCCGGCCAGAGCTATGACAACTTCGACCGCGACAATATCTTCTCCTCCTCGGACCGTGAACTGAACGTGCAGTATGTGGCTCAAGCCTTGTTGCGCTTGCGCAAGGAGTGGAAGAGCCACATCCGTTTCGACACGTGGGTGGCAGCCCGCCACTATCAGCCCGCCGGATCGCTGGAGTACCTGCAGTATCAGTCTGATGGGTCGCTGAAGAAGGTGGACTACTTCACCGAGGCCGAGTTCCATACGGCCTTGAGTTTCACGCCCAACTTCGCCGCCGGTACACGTCGCCGCGAGACGCAGAGCAATCTCCGTCGCGATGCCCCCACTATCTCGCTGGCACACAACATCAACCTTGTCGACGGCGAGACACTCATCCAGAGCACTTCCTTCTCGGCCGACAAGCGCTTCTGGCTGTCCTCTTTCGGCCACATCGACGCCAAACTTGTCTCCGGTGTCATCTGGAACCGTGCCCCCTATACGCGCCTTTACATCCCTTCCGGCAACTCCAGCATCTACATAGCCAACAATGCCTTCAACACCATGAAGCCCATGGAGTTCATCATGGACCAGTATGTGGCCTTCTTTGCCACCTACCACCTGAAGGGCTGGATTCTGAACCGCATACCTCTCATCAACCGCCTGCGGTTGCGCGAGGTGGTCGGATTCAACTTCCTCTACGGCGGCCTCACCTCCAAAAACGACTTCTACGGCGACCGTACAGGCCTCTACCAGATGCCCGAGGGTACAAAACCCTTTGGCACAACACCCTATATGGAATACAGCATTGGCGTGGAGAACATTCTTAAGTTCCTCCGTGTCGACTTTGTGCGGCGTCTCAGCTACCTCGACGGCCTGGAGGGGTGGGACCGCTGGTTTGTTCGCATCGACTTGAAGTTCTCGCTGTAGTTCGAGGACAGGAATGACTGGAGAAACATTTATTATGGTTAGACTGAAAAACAATTATATATGAAGAAGCTTGCATCATTGTTTTTTGTTTTATATCTCTCATTCTCTCTCACTCATGCCCAGGAGGAGCGGCAGTATGTGAGCTGGGGTATTGTTGGAGGCCCCAACCTTTCGTCGTACATCATGCGCGTCGACCCGCTGTTGCGCGACACCCTCATCGCCGACACCATCCTCAATTCGCTGCCAGCCACGGGTATGAGTCTCGGATTGTTCCTTGATTATCATGTCACCAACGACTGGTACCTTCAGGCTAACGGCACGGCCACGCTGGAACAGGCTACACTCCGCTACAGCGACCACCACAGCCACATGCTCACCTTGGGCGCCGATGCGGGTCTCACCGTCTTCTATCGCCACCCCTGGCGCGGTGGTCACCTGCTCGTCGGTTTCGGCCCTTACTTCCATTTTGTGCTCTATTCTGCTGCCACCGAGGGTATTAACCTCTATCGTCGTCAGGTCTACACCGACCCGGCCACGGGCAAGTCGCGCTTTGCCATGAGCGATATCCATGCTGGTCTCGGACTTACTCTTGGCTATGAGTTCGCCCAACACTGGCTCGTCCAGGTCGACAGCCGCTTCGGCGTCACCGACATCCTCAACCTCTCCACCCCCGGCACCTATGTCTACCCGTTTAAAATCACCTTCGGCGTGGGTTGTCGTTTTTGATGTTTTTCGATAATAATTGGGTTGTTTGTAACACGCTGGTAAACAGTAGTGTTATCGTATCATCTTCTTCCCATCTTCTTACCTCGTTTTTACCCTCTTCATACCCTCCATTTCTATGGAAAAAGATGGTGGGTTTTTGGAGACTGTAGAGACGCGGCGTGCCACGTCTCCGCGCCGACATTGCCAACCAGGAGACGGAGCCTACAAGGCGATGAAGGCGGCAACCTGTTCCAGATAGCGGCGGTCGGTGTCGTCGAAGGTGGCCAGCTCGCGGCTGTCGATGTCGAGCACGGCGACGACTTCGTCACCTCTGAACACGGGCACGACGATTTCACTGCGGCTTTCGCTGCTGCAGGCTATGTGGCCGGGGAACTGTTCGACGTCGGGCACCACCACGGTGCGGCGTTCTTTCCAGGCGGTGCCGCAGACGCCCTTGCCGTAGCCTATATGCACGCAGGCCAGCGGCCCTTGGAAGGGTCCCAGCACCAACTCCCTCTCTCCTTGGGAGATGGGTTGGGGTAAGGTCAAAACTCGATAGAATCCCGTCCACCAGAATCCGAATTCGTGGTGCAGCAGGGCACTGATGTTGGCCATCTTGGCTATCGTGTCGCTCTCGTCCTCGCAGAGGACTTTGGCTTGAGGCAGCAGTGCGATGTATTTCTCTTCCTTGGTCATTTTTTTTATCAGGTTTTTTTATATCTCCCGCTTCGCGAGATCCTGGAAATCTTGGAAATAATTCCCGCCGGTGGGCGGGACGATTATATGGTTTATTTCTTCTTCTTCAGTTCTTTAACTGTTGCATAAGGCGCTTCGTCGATGAGGGCGATTTCGTACTGGTAGCGGCCGTCCTTCGATTGTGTATATCGCTTGTTGCCGTCGCAGTAGGGGTAGAGGGGGCGTGTGCCGTAGATGGCGTAGCCGTTCTTGTCGAGCCAGCGGCCTATCTCCTCCATGCGCTGCAGGGCTTCGGTGGGCAGGTTGCCGTCGGGGTCGGGGCCCACGTTGAGCAGCAGGTTGCCGCCCTTGGCCACGACGTCGCAGAGCATGTGGATGAGGGTCTTGGTGCTTTTATAGTTGTCGTTGGGCACGTAGCTCCAGCTGTCGCCCATGGTCATGCAGGTCTCCCAAGGGTAGGGGAGGAGGCTGTCGGGCACCTGCTTCTCGGGGGTGCGGTAGTTCTCGTAGCGGCCGCCGACCGAGCGGTCGACGATGATGGTCTGGGGATTGCTTTCGCGGGCGATGGAGGCCAGGCGGTGCATGTCCAGTTCCTGCACCTGGCCGCTGCAGCCCAGCCAGGGGCGTGTCTCGTCGTTGACGCTCCAGGCCGGACGCACCCAGCCACCGTCGAGCCAGAGAATGTCCACGGGGCCGTAGTTGTGCGTCAGCTCGTGGATTTGGTTGTAGGTGAACTCCTGGTAGCGCTGCCAGCGCTCCGGGTGGTCGGCGATGAAGTAGTTGACGTTGCGGTCCGCCGTGGCCCATTCGTGGGCCCAGTAGTCGTCGCAGTGCCAGTCGGGCTTGCTGAAGTAGAGGCCTATCCACATGTTCTCCTTGCGGAAGGCGTCGACGATGGCGCGCGTGAAGTCGGTCTTCGCAGGGCTGTGCATGCTGGTGTAGTCGGTGTAGCGGCTGTCGAACATGCAGTAGCCGTCGTGGTGCTTGGTGGTGAACACCAGGTACTTCATGCCGGCGTTCCTGGCCGCCGCGGCCCACTGCTGCGGGGCGAAGTGCCGGGGATTGAAGGTGCGGTTCAGGGCCTGGTAGGCCTTTTTGTACTCGTAGTAGTCGCCGTCCTTGGTGCCTTTGATGGGGCGTCCGTCGGTGCCGAGGCGCTCGCGGGTGATCCAGCTCTCGTTGCAGATGCTCCAGCTCTCCACCACGCCCCATTGGGCGTAGATGCCCCAGTGCATCATAAAGCCGAACTTCAGGTCCTGCCACTCGCCAATGCGCCCGACGATGGCCGGGTCGCTCTCCGGGATACTGTCGTGCTGCGCGTGGGAAATTGAAAATTGAAAATTGAAAATTGAAAGTACGGCTGTCGCCAAAAGGGTTTTGTATTTCATATGACTTTTATTCGTTTAATATCCTTTGTGTCTGTTTATTTCCATGCTTTTCGACGCTCGTGTTTCATTGCAAAGGTACAAAAAATATTTAAAACTGCGCACTCAAATGTGCACTTTTCCCCAAAAACTGCACACTTGACTGCGCAGTTTTTGTAAAATATTGCACGGTGGACTGCGCAGAATTGGCCGTTTTTCCACGCAGGAGAATATTCAATTTTGCCATGTCGGAAAATACTTGTATTTTTGCAACATGGTTTCTCTTTTTGTCGGCGGAAGGAACCCGGCATGGAACCGTGTAAAACATAGATAATTAGATAGAAAATGAATATAAAGCGGATTCTCCTTATGATGGCTGTGCTGGCATTGCCTTGCATGGCTTCGGCCTATGATTTTTCGGCTGTCACCCCTTCGGACCACACGTTGTATTACAGCATTGTAAACGGCGAAGCCGAGGTTGCCAAGTGCAACTACAACTACCCAAATTATGGCAGTTCTTTGAACGGCGACTTGGTCATTCCGGACAGCGTTGTTTACAACGGCATTGTGTATCCGGTTACGTCGATTGGACACGAGGCCTTCGAGTATGCAACGATGCGGACGGTGCAGATTCCCAATACGGTAAGAACAATCGTCATGCGGGCTTTCGTTGCATGCGACAGCTTGACGTCCTTGGTGATTCCCAACTCTGTGACTTCCATTGGGCGTGGAGCTTTTGCCGGCAGTTTCAACATAGTGTCGATTACGTTGCCAGATTCGTTGACGATAATCGAGCAGGGGTTGTTTGAAAACGACACCTCCCTGGTCTCGGTGGTCATTCCCGATGCTGTTACCTCGGTTGGTTACGGAGCCTTTTCGCAATGTTATAGCTTGCGGAAGGTCGTCTTCGGACAGTCCGTTTCGAGCCTCGGCGGACTGATGTTCTGGAATTGTAGGAGTCTCGATACGCTGGTTTTCAAGTCGGATGTGGCTCCTTCGGTTGGGACAAACCTTTTTTATGAAACAAACGACAGTCTGCTGATCGATATTCCGTGTGGCACATACCATGCCTACCGTAGTGTCTTGGGAACGGCCCATACCTATCTATATCCCGCTGTCGGATTGACGATGACGGTCGCTTCCGACATGCCCGACTGGGGAACGGCGACGATTGTTATGGATGCTGATTCCCAGCATGTCCGTTGCGATTCGAGTGCTGTGGTTCAGGCCTTGCCAAACTATGGTTATCATTTTGTGCAATGGAGTAATGGCAGCACGTTGTCGACCGACACTTTGTTCCTTACGGGCGACAGCACGTTGACGGCCACCTTTGCCAAAAACAGGTATACATTGACCACGCTCAGTTCCGACACCAATATCGGTTCGGTAAGTGCAGGTGGTGAATTCGACTATTTGGATTCTGTGGTCGTGACCACTACCGCATTGGCGCCATATCATTTCGTCATGTGGAGCGACGGCAATACGGAGAATCCCCGTACGGTAACAATCAACAGGAATATTGCCCTTACGGCCATTTTCGGTATCGATACCTTTGCGGTGCAGCTGTCGGTGGACAGTATCGCCCATGGCACGTTTACAGGCAACGGCCGGTACCCCTATGGCGCAGCCGCTTCGGTGGTGGCCATACCTTACAGCGGATACCAGTTCTCGCATTGGAGCGATGGGTCGACGTACAACCCTTACACCTTTGCCGTTGTCGGCGATGTCCAACTGACGGCGATTTTCTATGCCAACGGCACTCCCTATCAGGACACCCTTATCGTTCATGATACGATTGTCATTCACGATACAACCTATATCACGCTTACGGAGCACGATACAATCTGGCTCCATGACACAATCTATGTCACCGCTGAAGGCATAGACGACATCCAGACCATCGATGTACATGTCTTCCAGCGCAACGGCCGGATTGTGGTCGAGAGTGGCGACGGCAGCAGCCTGCCCGAAGTGATGGTGTACGATGTCGCCGGACGTCCTCTGCCGGCCCATGGCACGGATAGAGGGCCGTTGGCCAGTTTCGATGTCCCTGCAACGGGAGTCTACCTGGTGAAGGTGGGCAATGCTCCTGTGCGGAGGGTCGTGGTGGTTAGATAGTAATAGGATTTTACCTCCTGCGGTAGCGGAAGGGGATGTCGACGAGGTCTTTGTCGGCGCTGCTGAAGCCTACCTGCAGGGTCATCTGCGTGCCGTCGGCGGGTTCTTCCATGCGGTCGGTGGAGGGGTTGTACTGGCGGAACCAGAAGGGGTCGAGCTGGATGCTGACCTCGTCGCTTTCGCCGACGAAGAGGTGGCCTTCGCCGACGCCTACCAGCTGTTTGCGCGGACCGTCGGGGTCGGAGGGGTTCTTGAGGTAGACCTGGACGATGGGACTGGTGATGCATTTGGGCATACGGCAGCTGTCGGCATGCATGGTGGCGGTGACGGTGAGGCTGCCGGGGTCGAAGTCAGCCTTTTCCAGGCGGCAGGAGCTGTAGTCCAGGCCGTAGCCGAAGGGGAACAGCGGCTCGGCCTCCATGTAGCGGTAGGTGCGGCCTTGCATGGCGTAGTCGTCGAAGGGGGGCAGTTGGCGTGTGTTGCGGTAGAAGGTGACGGGCAGGCGTCCGAAGAGCGACCAGCCTGCGGGGAAGCACATCTGCCAGGCCACGGCGCTGCCCATGTCCTCGCCGCCGTACCAGGCCACGAGGATGGCGTCCGCCTCGTCCACCACCTCCTCCAGGCCCAGGGCGCTGCCCGTGCAGAGCAGCAACACCAGCGGCTTGCCCGATTGCTTGAGGCGTCGGATGTCGGCGACCTGATAGGCCGGGAGCTCGATCTGGGTGCGGTCGCCACGGTAGAAGCCCGGCTCGTCCACCTGCAACTCCTCGCCCTCCAGCTGGGGGCTGAGGCCACCGGCATAGACGATGACGTCGGCGCTGTCGGCGGTAGAGACCAGCTGCAGCATGTTGCCTTTGCCGTCGCGGATATTCAGCAGTCCTTCGCGAATGGAGACGGTATGGTCGGGGGTGCCGTTGTAGTTGCCCAGGGGCATGAGGGTGTCCGTGGCGTTGAGGCCTTCGAGGTAGACCCTGGTGCCGCGGGCCAGCGGCAGGGTGTTGTCGTTCTTCAGGAGCACCATGGAGGCGCGCTCGATGCCGAAGGGCACGGGCTCGCGGCACACCTCCTCTTCGGCGGGCACGGGCTCGTCGGTCACCGCCAGGCGCACCTTCAGCAGGCGGCGCACGTGCTCGTCAATCTTCGTTGCCGGCAAGATGCCGGCGCTCCATGCCTCGCGCAGGGCGGGCAGGCCGCTGCCGCACTCGAGGTCCACCTCGCGCCCGAAGGCGTCGCTGTAGGCCAGGGCGGCGGTGGCGTGGGTGCGGTGGCGGGGAATCACGGTGTCGGTCTCGTAGGCGTCGTTCAGCGCCCAGCAGTCGGTGACCAGCAGGCCGTCGTAGTGCCACTCGTTGCGCAGTATGTCGAACAGGCGCCGGTTGGTGCAGCAGGGGCTGCCGTTCAGTCGGTTGTAGCCGCACATCACCTGGCGGACGTCGCTGTTCTTGATGATGTATTCGAACGCCGGCAGGTAGGTGGTGCGGAGGTCGCGGTCGCTGACGCGGCTGTCGAACTCGTGCCGTGTGCCCTCGGGACCGCTGTGCACGGCGAAGTGCTTGAGGCAGGCGGCCGTGAGCAGCGGGCGTCCCTGCCAGTCCTCCTCCCAGCCGTGCTGCAGGCCCTCGACGCAGGCCAGACCCATGCGGGCCGTCAGGTAGGGGTCCTCGCCGTAGGTCTCCATGCCGCGCCCCCAGCGCGGGTCGCGGAAGATGTTGATATTCGGGGTGAAGAAGGTGAGGCCCGTGTAGTCGCCGGTGCCGTCGGTGTCCTGCGCGGCGCGGTACTTGTGGCGTGCCTCGGCAGCCACGTCGGCAAAGACATTCTGCACCCACCCGGGACGGAACGTCGCCGCCATGGCGATGGGCATGGGGTACACCCGGGCCAACCCCGCGCGTCCCACGCCGTGCAGCGCCTCGTTCCACCAGCTGTAGGCCGGCAGGCCCACCCGCGGAATGGAGGGGTTCTGGTGCACCATGAGGCTCAGCTTCTCGTCGAGGGTCAGGTGCTGCACGAGCCATTCCACCCTGGCATCGAGGCTGAGGGTGGTGTCCTGCCACGGGAAAGTCTGCGCCGAAACGGGACGGAACGATGTCAGTATCAGTACTGTTGCTATGTAGAGGAATCTTCTTTTCATACTGCAAAAATAGCAAAATTTTCAAAATTGAAATAATCTTTGTCGAAGGCCGAAATTTGCCCCTATATAACCTGTTATAAATCAGCATAAAATAGGTATCAACTCCTACTCAACTCCTACCCATCTCCTACCCACCTCCTACCCATCCCCTACGATGGTAGGAGATGATAGAGTGTTGGCAGGTGGATGGGTGGCTGGTGATCGGTTTTGGCTCCGGCAAGGGTGGGGGGAGGGCGTGTGTCCGTGAGGCGTTGCAGACTGGGGGAGGGGAGGGTTGCAAGCAAAAAAATTGGATGAATTTATAATACACTCGCGAAGTATCATTTTTTTTTCGTATTTTTGCACGGCGAACCCAAGGTGTCTAACACCATATAACATACTATGACTGTGAGCAAACGGACTATTTTCACCAGCCGCATGAAGATGGCAGACATGATAGCGTCGAACTACGACCTTATCCTGATGCTGCCGCGTTTCGGCATTCCCCTGGGATTCGGCGAGAAAAGCGTGAAGGAGGTCTGCCGCGAGCGCGGTGTGGACGAGAATTTCTTCCTGACGGTGTGCAACATATACAGCTTCGACGACTACCGCCCCGACGACGAGGAGGTGGCCGCCATCGACCACCGCCTGGTGGTGGAGCACCTGCAGGCCAGCCACCGCTACTACATCGAGGAGCGCCTGCCCCACATGCAGCACCACCTCGACCATGTGGCCGAGAGCGCCGGCGACCAGTCGTCGGCCGTGCTGAAGAAATACTTCGCCGACTACTGCCGCGAGGTGCGCGACCATGTGCGCCGCGAGGAACGCAACCTCATCTCCATGCTCGACAACCTCTCCGACGGCGAACCCCTCAGCAAGGCCGTTACCGACCACTACGTGAAAAGCCACGACAACATCAAGGACAAGCTCTCCGACCTCACGCAGATTATCTACAAGTACATCCCCGGCGAACGCCTCAACGAGGAGATGATGGAGCTCGTGTTCGACATCATGCAGCTCAGCCGCGACCTCGAGAAGCATGCCATGATTGAGGAACTGCTCCTCATGCCGCCAGAGGATTACGACCTCAGCGACCGCGAGCAGGAGGTTCTCGTGCTGGTGGCCAAGGGCCTCAGCAGCAAGGAGATAGCCGCCAAGCTCAACATCGCCGTCAATACCGTCAACACCCATCGCAAGAGCATCGCCAAGAAGACCGGCATCAAGTCCGTCGCCGGCCTGGCGGTGTATGCCATGCTGAAAAAATAATTAGGAATTAGGAATTAGAAATCAGAAATTCAAGAAAATGAAGTACTTCAAATACGTACGTATCGTCCTCGCCGCCCTGATGCTTTTCGGCATCACGGCGCTGCTGCTCGACACCACCGACGGCGCCGTGCTGCGCCATTGGCTGGGCTGGATGCCCAAGGTGCAGTTCCTGCCTGCCGTGCTGGCGCTCAACGTGGTGATGGTCGTGGCCATCCTGCTGGTGACCCTCCTCATCGGCCGCCTCTATTGTTCCATCGTCTGCCCCATGGGCATCTTCCAGGATATCTTCACCTGGTTCCACAAGCTCATCTTCGGCAAGCGCCGCCCCTTCCGCTATCGCAAGCCCGCCAACTGGCTGCGCTACACCGTGCTGGCGCTCTTCGTGCTGCTGATGGTCTTCGGCCTCAACGCCATCGCGGCCCTCATAGCCCCCTATAGCGCCTACGCCCGCATGGTGACCAACATCCATTCCACGGGCCTGCCGCTGGTCGTTGCCATCGTCACCCTCGTGGTCATCGGCCTCATGAGCTTCATGTACGGCCGCCTGTGGTGCAACACCATCTGCCCCGTGGGCTCGCTGCTGGGCCTGGTGAGCAAGTTCCGCCTCTTCGGCATCAAGATTGACACAAGCAAGTGCGTCTCCTGCCGCAAGTGCGAGCGTGGCTGCAAAGCCATGTGCATCGACATCGACAACCACACCGTCGACCACTCCCGCTGCGTCGACTGCTGGGCCTGCATGGCCAACTGCAAGCTCGGCGCTGTCAGCTTGGGCCGCCTTTCCGGAAAACCCGGAAATTCCGGTTCTTCCGACACTCCCGCTGACCCCTCGCGTCGCAAGTTCGTCGCCACCACCGTGGCCGTCGGCGCCGCCGCCACCCTCCACGCCCAGGAACAGAAACTCGACGGCGGCCTGGCCGTCATCGAGGACAAGCAGGTCCCCGAACGCCAGGTGCCGCTGAAGCCCGCCGGCGCCATCAGTCTCAAGAACTTCGAGAGCCGCTGCACCGCCTGCCAGCTCTGCGTCAGCAAGTGCCCCGAGCATGTGCTGCGTCCCTCCACCGACCTTTCCACCCTCCTCCAGCCCTACATGGCTTTCGACCAAGGCTATTGCCGTACGGCCTGTACCCGCTGCAGCGAGGTGTGCCCCACCGGCGCCATCCAGCCCATCGCCCACGAGCAGAAGACCGCCATCTCCATCGGCCACGCCGTGGTGCTGCCGGACAACTGCATCTCCTGCGGCGCCTGCGCACGCCATTGCCCCTCGGCGGCCATCAGCATGGTCGACGGAAAGCCCGCCGTCAACGAGGCCAAGTGCCTCGGCTGCGGCGCCTGCGAGTACTACTGCCCTGCACGCCCCGTGACGGCCATCTACGTCGAAGGCCGCGAGCGCCACGTCGAAATATGATAATAATTAAAAAATAACAATAAAGAACTAAAAAAACAGAAACAACCCATGAGTAACATCTCCGAAAAAGTCAACGAAGCCGTCAAATATGTCGGCACCTGGAAATTCTGGAAGGAACTGGTCATCATGACCCTCGGCATGATGGTCACCGCCGCCGCCGTCTACTACTTCCTCGTACCCTCCAAACTCATCATCGGTACCATCTCCGGTCTCTCCATCGTCCTCTCCAACATCTTCACCGGCGGCCAAGGCCTCGGCACCTGGATCATGTGCATCAACATCGTCCTGCTCATCATGGCCTTCCTGCTCATCGACAGCGAGTTCGGCTTCAAGACCGTCTACACGGCCCTCATCCTCGGCCCCCTGACCGACTTCTGGGACGCCGTCTTCCCCTGGCAGAACATCGCCAACGACAACCTCGTCACCGGCACCCCCTCCGTCATGGGCGACCCCTGGCTCGACCTCTGCTGCTTCGTGCTGCTGCTCAGCGCCTCCCAGGCCCTGATGTTCAGCATCAACGCCTCCACCGGCGGCCTCGACATCCTGGCCAAGATCGTCAACAAGTTCCTCCACTTCGACATCGGAGCCTCCGTCTCCATCGCCGGCGCCGTCATCTGCTGCACCGCCTTCTTCATCAACGACTTCCGCATGGTGGTCATCGGCCTCATCGGCACCTGGATCAACGGCCTTGTGGTCGACTACTTCACCGCCACCCTCAACAACCACAAGCGCCTCTGCATCGTCTCCAAGGAGCACGAACGCATCCGCCAGTACATCATCAACGAGCTGCACCGTGGCTGCACCCTCTACGAGGTCACCGGCGGCTACAGCGGCGAGAAGAGTATCGAGCTCGAGGTGCTCCTCACCAAGGACGAGTTCAGCAAGATCTTGGCCTGGATGAAGGACAACAAGATCGAGGCCTTCTCCACCGCCGGCAACGTCAGCGAGGTCTACGGCTTCTGGTCCAGAGGCAAGAAGCGCAAAGCCCGCAAAGAAATCATCGACAAGAGATAGTTTATGGACAGACGACAATTCCTCAAAGGCCTCTCCGGGGCCGTCGTGGCAGGTGCCGCGATGGCCGCCGGTTGCGACAACCCCAACTCCGTCGCCGCCGAAGGTTACACCCCCGGCGAGGTGCCTACCGACAAGATGACCCTCCGCCCCGACGCCCACGGCGTCCAGGTCTCCCTCCTGGGCTTCGGCATGATGCGCCTGCCCGTCGAAGGCGGTGGCGACCTCCGCTCCAACCCCGACGCCAAGCTCGACCAGGAGGCCATCAACCAGATGGTGGACTACGCCATCGCCCACGGCGTCAACTACTTCGACACCGCCCCGGTCTACCTCAAGGGTATGTCTGAGGAGGCCACAGGCATAGCCCTCAGCCGCCATCCGCGCGACAAATGGCTCATCGCCACCAAGATGAGCAACTTCCGCGACTGGAGCTACGAGGCCAGCATCAAGATGTACCACCAGAGCTTCGAGAAGCTCCGCGTGGACACCATCGACTACTACCTCCTCCACTCCTTCGGCGCCCCCGGCGATTTCGACAAACGCTTCGTAGACAACGGCGTGCTCGACTTCCTCCTCAAGGAGCGCGAGGCCGGACGCATACGCAACCTCGGATGGTCGTTCCACGGCGTCCAGGAGGAGTTCGACAAGGTCGTCGCCCTCCACGACAAGTACCATTGGGACTTCGCCCAGATACAGATGAACTACGTCGACTGGCACTACGCCCACGAGATTGAGGAAGAGAACGTCAACGCTGAGCACCTCTACACCGAACTCGACGCGCGCGAGATACCCATCGTCATCATGGAGCCCCTCCTCGGCGGCCGCCTCGGCACCCTCAACGACCACATGGCCTCCCTCCTCAAGGAGCGCGAACCCAACCGCTCGCTGGCCTCCTGGTCGTTCCGCCACCTGGGCATGTACCCCCGCATCATGACCGCCCTCAGCGGCATGAACCTCATGGAACACCTGCAGGACAACATCCGCTCCTGCTCCCCCGCCGAACCCCTCAGCGCCGACGAGCTGGCCCTGCTCGACCGTGTGGCCGACGAGTTCGCCCACTTCCCCGCCATCCCCTGCACCTCGTGCCAGTACTGCATGCCATGCCCCTACGGCCTCGACATCCCCGGCATCTTCGCCCACTACAACAAGTGCCTCTCCGAGGGCAACATCGCCAACGAGGGCACCGTCGAGCAGCAGGAGTTCCGTCGCGCCCGCCGCGCCTACCTCACCTCCTACGACCAGAGCATCGACCGCCTCCGCCAGGCCGACCATTGCATCGACTGCGGCGAATGCCTCACCCATTGCCCCCAAAAAATCCAGATTCCCACCAAGATGCACATGATCGAGGATTACACCAACCGACTGAAAGACTCGTTGGTATGAAACCTTTGAAAAAACGCATAACCATTGGTTACATCATCGGATTCACACTTACGCTCCTCTTAATAGTAGTATTACTATACCGACAACCGCTGGAAAGACTCGTTAGTAAGACATTTTTGGAAATCCTCGTAGGTATTTTGGCGCTCATTGGAATAGTGCTGTTTGGAGGTAGATTTGGAGGTGGTTTAATAGATGAATGGGAAAAAAGGGAAGAAAGCCTCAAAACCCATGTCTATAAAAACGGTAAGGAATTGAAACAAGACGAAAAAGGTAATATTTTAAAAACACAAAAATGAACCTATTAATGATTGGCACCTGGGAGATTGTCGCCGTCGTCCTCATCATCCTGTTGCTCTTCGGCGGCAAGAAGATTCCCGAAATGATGAAAGGCCTCGGCAAAGGCGTCAAGAGCTTCAAAGACGGCATGAACGGCGTCGAAGACGCTGACCGCGACCATCGTGGAGCGAACGGCGTCGATGAAGTGAAAAAAGAGGATGAGAAGGGTGAAACGAAGTAATTTCCGATTCTCAGTTTTCAATTCTCCTTTCGCTTGACCTTTTGGGACCACCTCGACGTTCTGCGCCGGCACATCTGGCGCATGCTTGTGGCCGCGCTGGTGGCCATGGTGGTCTGTTTCTGTTTCAAGTCGACCCTCTTCGCCGTCGTCCTCCATCCCAAACCCGATTTCCTGCGGCTCATCAACGTCGACATCGCGCAGCAGTTCCTCACCCACATGCGGGTGGCCCTGCTCGTGGGCCTGCTCCTCGTAGCCCCCTATCTTATTTACGAACTCTTCTCTTTCGTGGCCCCCGGCCTCTATGCCGCCGAACGGCGCCTGGCCGTGCGCGCCCTTCTCGGCGCCTGCCTGCTGTTCTATGGCGGCGTGGCGCTCAACTACTTCGTTATCTTCCCCTTCACGGTACGTTTCCTCGGCTCCTACCAGGTGAGCGGCGAGGTGCAGAACCTCATCTCCCTCACCTCCTATGTCGACCTTCTGCTGGTGATGAGCTTCGTCCTCGGCGTGGTCTTCGAGTTGCCGGTGCTCTGCTGGCTGCTGGCCAAGATGGGGCTCCTCAAGGCCGACACCATGGCCCGCTACCGGCGCCATGCCGTCGTGGCCATCGTCATCGTCGGCGCCGTCATCACCCCCACCGGCGACCCCTTCACCCTCTCGCTGGTCTCCGTGCCCATCTACTTGCTCTACGAGCTTAGTATTCAGATAGTCAAACGTGTGAATAGGTGAGAACGGCATGCGCATACAAGCCCTGCAAGGGGCAACAGTCTTTAGCCGTGGGCGTAAGCCCACGGTCAACAAAAGGTTTGCTTTCGGGAGCCCCGAAGGGGCGACACATCGTTGCTGTATGGGGTGGCGCCCCTTCGGGGCTCGACATCTCTGCTCCTTTCCGTTCCGTGGGCTCACGCCCACGGCTAATATCTTTCGTCCCCTCGCGGGGACTCTCACGTTCCGTTTAATCAATAAATCGAAATCCCTGTCCAGTCATGAAGAAATTCCTCCTCCTCGCCATCGTTTCCATCTTCAGTTTTCAGTTCGCCATTGCCCACGCCCAGTGTGCCGAAGCGCTGAAGGAGTATGCCGCGCGCTACCCCATGGCGGAACCTACCGACCTCTACAAGCTTGTGTTCCAGGACCTCTACGGCCCCGGACACCTGCTGGCCGACTCCGCCGCCGCCATGCGCTACATCAGCCGCGAGGTGGCGCAGATGAGCGACACGGCCTACCCCGAGTACATGCGCAGCATCGACGACGGCCCCTTCCCGCTCTACGAATACACGCTCTGCGACAGCGCTTTCGTGCGGGTGAACCTTGTTTTGGTCAAACGTGGTGTGATTTCACTCCCGGAGCTCGTCTCCGCCGTCATGCGGAGCACCGAGGGCATGGTGACTCCTGATTTCAAGTTTGTTATGAGCCACAGCGCCGCCTTCAAGGCTGCCTGCGACCCCCACTACCGCATTGTCCGACGCGACATTTTCGAGCGCGAGTTCCGCAACCGTATCTCGCTCTCGCTCATCGTCGGCCCCGTCCATTAGCATACCGATGTAGGTGCTCGCCGACGCACGGCCCACGTAGTCGGTCACGAAGCCATACAGATGCACCTCCTTGCCCTCCCAAAAGGCTGGGAGCATGATGCTTATGCTCTTTCCGCGACGGGGCACCGAGCCCGACATCACGATTTCGTTCTCTTCCGGGCATATCGCCATCAGGCGCACCTCGTCGTCGAATCCGGCCCTCATGTGCAGCGGGTTCTTCTCGAAGGCGAGGGTTACCTCGCGCCCCTCCACCGTCGGGGTGTCGAAGCCCACCGGCGCCACGGGACCGTCGCTGACCCTGAGGTTGGCATAGTCGACCACGAGGCGTCCCTCCTCCAGTGCGAAGCAGTCTTTGTTCTTGTGGTAGAAGTAGTTGCAGTCGGTCATGTGGGCTTCCAGCGCCTTCTCGCGCATGCCGTAGCGCAGGGCCGGGCGCAGGCTGCCGGCGAAGCGCACCGCCTGCTTGAAAAGGTCGCGGTTGCGCTGCTGCGCCTCCGTGCGCGGATTCTTGATGAACCGCGGCTTGGCGCGCAGGCACCATTGCCCGCGCCATTCGTAGCCGATGACCGTGCCCACCGAGCCCCGGTAGGCATCGTTGATACCAAATCTCTGTTTTGCCATACGCAAAAATGTTTTAATGGGGTTAATAATCTAAGGTAATTACGCCGCAATGACGATAATATTGCCCCGGATGAAAATTTTTTTTCAACCCATTGATAATCTTACCAAATACTTATCATCTCCTACCATCGTAGGGGATAGGTAGTAGATAGGTAGGAGATGGGTAGGAGTTGAGTAGGAGTTGGTATATCTTTAGCGCTGGTTTTTAGGGTGTTGTTGAGGATGTTTTTGGGGGATGAGTGGGGCGTTTTTTGTTTTTTTGTTGCAGAAGTGGCGGGGGACCCCTCAGTCGCTTTGCGACAGCTCCCCTTGGGAAGGGGAGCAGCTTGGATGGCACGGAGGGGTTGTGGGGGTGGTGTGAATGGATTGAGGGGGTGGTGTGGGTTATTTGGCTGAATGTCATGGGTAAGCCGTGTGGGTGGCGAGGCTGTTCCCCCCTCCAAGGGGAGCTCCCCGAAGGGGTGAGGGAGGTGCAGGGCCGCATCCGTGGAGAGGGCTGTCGGGGATGCAGCTGCACCCCTCAGGGGTGCAGCACCTTAGGCGGTGGCAACGTCCCCGTGGCCGGTATCGACCTCCGATGCCGCCCCGCAGGGGCATGGGTGTCAGCGGTTTGTCCCTTCGCGACACGCCGTCCGTAGCCACTGGCGGCAGATTTATTTCCCGTTTCTGTGTATTTCGGATTTTTTTTCGTATTTTTGCAGTCTATTTAATGAATATATATAAATTGTTAAGATATGAAAATTAGACGTATAGCGATGTTGATGCTGCTGCCTGGGGTGTTGCTGCTCTCGGGATGTGTGGAAATGGCGGCCTTGGCGCTCGAGGCCGAGGCGCAGGAGCGCGAGGCCGAGCAGCAGGCCCAGGAGGCCGAGGAGGAGAGTGTGCCGATGCCGCAGAATGTCATTCTTGTCATCGGCGACGGCATGGGTGTGCCGCAGGTCTATGCCTCGGTGGTGGCCGCCATGGGCAACAATTCGGCCTTCCTGCGTTTCCCCTACAGCGGTTTTTCGCGCACCTACTCGCGCAACAAGTACCGCACCGACTCCGCCGCCGGCGGCACGGCGTTGACCACGGGCCACAAGGTGGACAACTACCACGTCAACTGGGGTCCCGACTCGGCCCGCTATGCGACCATCTTCGACGATGCCAAGCGTGCCGGCATGAGCACGGGTTTTGTGGTTACCAGCAGTGTGCTGGACGCCACGCCCGCCGCCACCTACGGCCATGTGCCCTACCGTAAGATGTTCGACACGCTGAGTCTGCAGATGGCTCAGTGCCAGCATGATGTGATGATTGGCGGCGGCCGCAAATATTTCTTTACGCAGAATCGCAAAGACGGCCTCGCCCCGCTGGATACCCTGGCGCGTCGCGGATACACGGTGGTCAACACCCTTGACAGCATGAACCGCTTCGGCGGCGAGAAGCTGGTGGCGCTGCTCTACGAGGGCGACCCGCTGACGGCTCCTGCGCGCGGCGACGTGCTGACGCAGGGTGCCAAGAAGGCCATCGCCATGCTCAGCCGCAACGACAAAGGCTTTGCCTTGATGATTGAGGGCTCGCAGATCGACTGGGCCTGCCACAACAACGACTCGGCCTATATGCGTGCCGAATTGGCCGACTTCGAGAAGATGCTGCATGCCGTGCTCGACTATGCGCAGCGCGACGGCCAGACCCTCGTCGTTGTCACCGCCGACCACGAGACCGGCGGTGTCACCCTCCCCGACGGCGACATCGAGAAGGGGCAGAACGACGTGCGCTACCTCTGGGGCAGCCACACGGGCTGCATGGTGCCCGTTTTCGCCGTGGGTCCCGGCGCGCAGTATTTCTCCGGCATTCAGGAGAATATCGACATTCCGGAGAAGATTCGGTGGCTGATGGGAATCGGAAATATGTAAATGAAGAATAAAGAATGATCAAATTCTGTGTACGACTGGTGCAACGGTGGCTTCCCGAGCCGTTCATCTTTGCTATTCTATTGACTTTTGCGGCGGCCATACTTGCCATGCCTGTCTGCCGCCAGACCCCCCTGGAGGTGGTCGAGAACTGGGGTGGGGGAGTGTGGAACCTGCTGGCCTTCGCCATGCAGATGGCGCTGGTGCTGGTGTGCGGCAGCACGCTGGCGGCGGCGCCGAGCGTGAAACGGGGCATCTCGGCCCTGGCGCGCATCCCCAAGAGCCCCGCGGGGGCCATCGCCCTGGTCACCGTCATCTCGGCCCTGGCCTGCTGGCTCAACTGGGGTTTCGGCCTCATCGTGGGTGTCATTTTCGCCAAGGAGATTGCCCGGCAGATGGCGGGCGTCGACTATCGCTTGCTCATCGCCTCGGCCTATAGCGGCTTCGTGGTGTGGCATGCCGGCTTGTCGGGTTCCATCCCGCTGACTATGGCTACGCCCGGCGAGGCTCTGGCCAAGGCCACCAATGGCGCCCTGACGGCCCTGGTGCCCGTGAGCCAGACCATCCTGGACCCGCACAACCTCGTCATGGTGCTGCTGGTCATTGTGGCCATTACCGTGGCCAACACGTTGATGCACCCCAAGAAAGGAGCTGTGGTGGTGGATCCGGCCCTTCTGACCGACGAAGAGACCGCTCCGCAAAGTCTCAAGGGCGTCAAGGACGTCACTCCTGCGCAGCGCATGGAGTACAGCCCCATCCTGTCGTGGGCCATTGCGCTGATGCTGGTGGCCTACCTGGTGGTGAAGCTCGTCTTCCGCGGCGCTACGCTGGACCTCGGCATCGTCATCATGGTTTTCCTGGCCCTGGGCCTGCTGCTGCACGGCACGCCGCTGGCCTATGTGCGCGCCTTTGGCAAGGCCGCCACGGGCGCGAGCGGCATCATCCTGCAGTTCCCCTTCTATGCGGGCATCATGGGCATCATCACCGGCGTGGGTGAGAGCGGCATCTGCATGGGTACCGTCATTGCCGACGGCTGCATCCGTATCAGCAATCCCACCACCTATCCGCTGCTGACCTTCCTCTGCGCGGCGTTGCTGAACATGTTTGTGCCTTCGGGCGGCGGCCATTGGGCCATCCAGGCCCCCATCATGTTCACCGCCGGAGCCGACCTGGGAGTGGATCCGGGCCTGACGGGCACCGCCATTGCCTGGGGCGACGCATGGACCAACCTCATACAGCCCTTCTGGGCGTTGCCGGCGTTGGCCATTGCCAAGCTCTCGGCGCGCGACATCATGGGCTACTGCCTGGTGGACCTCCTCATCACGGGGGTCATCATCTGCGGAGGCCTGGTGGTCTGGGCGCTGTGACAGTTATGAGTTAAGAGTTATGAGTTAAGAGTTAATTGAGAGGGGATTTCAATTTTCATTTTTCATTATTCAAATCAAGAAATGTTCGAGAACGTCATCAAACACTATCCTGATTTCCCCAAGCCGGGAATCGACTTCATCGATGTGCTGCCCTTCCTGCAGGACAAGGAGGCCTTTGCCGCCGCCGTTGCCGAGATCGACCGCCTGTCGACGGCGCCCAATGTGGCCACCGTCGAGGCCCGCGGGTTCCTCTTTGCGGCGCCGCTGCTGTCGGTGAGCGACCATGTGAAGACCATTGTGCCCTTCCGCAAGAAGGGTAAGCTGCCCCATGCCGAGGGCGACCTGGTGAGGGTGGAAATCATGAAGGAATACGGTAGCGACGAGCTCTTCTACCGTCTGAGCGACTTTGCGGCATGCAGGGTGAATGGCGATTGTGTCGACGTAACCCTCTTCGACGACCTGCTGGCTACCGGCGGCACCGTCAAGGGCATAGTGGATTCGCTGCAGCAGCAGACCATCGAGGGACGCAGGATACGCATCAAGGAGTTCATCTTCCTGGTGGAGCTGCCCGCTTTGGGCGGCCGCAGAATACTTGAGACGGTGGCCCCGGTGCACTCGCTGCTGAGTCTCGAAGGGGTGGAGTAGTTTTTACACCATGGCCACGATGACCACGATGAGCAGGGCTACGCAGTAGACCACCTTGAGCAGCGTGCCAGTGAGGAAGCCGATGAAGGCGCCGATGCCGGCACGGAAGGCGGGCTGGAAGTCCTGCTGCTTGATGTATTCGCCCACGAGGGCGCCGATGAAGGGCCAGAAGACCATGCCCAGCAGGCCCGTGGGGCCGAAAGGAAGGCCGAAGAAGGAGACGATGAGGCCGATGTTGCAGCCCCAGATGCCATATTTGCTGCCTCCGAAACGCTTGGTGGAGATGGCGGGAATGACGTAGTCAAGCACCGTGATGAAGACGGCCACGGCAGCGGTGACGATGAGCAGCGTGGGGGTGTTGGCCACCCAGGGGGTGAAGCCCGCCAGGAGGAGTCCGACCCAGCTGATGGGAGGTCCCGGCAGGCCGGGGGCGACGGAACCGATGATGCCTACCACGAGGCAGACGAAGGCCATGATGATGAGAAAGACGTTCATTTTTGTTTAAGGTTTAATGTTTAAGGGATGGAGCGCCGGCGTCTCGCCGGCATGTTTTTTTTAAGGTTCAAGGTTGTTTTGGGTTAACTGGTTGAAGAGGTCGTCGAAGAGGCGGCGGAGGCGTGGCTCGTCGTGGATGAGGGCGCGGAGGTCGGACAGGGGGGCGGCATTGGGGGAGGCGTCGCCCATCCAAAGTTTGATGTATCCGCCTTCGGCGTATTTCTCGTGCAGGTGGTCAAGGGTGCGTTGCCAATGGCCTTCGCGGTCGAGACCCCTCTGTCCTTCGGACATCTCCCCTTGGGAAGGGGAGAAGCCAAGGTGGCTGAAGTTGGTGGATATCTCCCCTTGGGAAGGGGAGAAGCCAAGGTGGCTGAAGTTGGTGGACATCTCTCCTTGGGAAGGGGAGAAGCCAAAGTGGCTGAGGCCGTACTCCACGGTGCGGCGGACGATGGTTTCGGGTTCGATGTCGCGGTCGGCTTCGGCGATGATCATGCCGAGGGGCGAGCGCGGCGGCGTGGTGGCAGAGGCTCGATGGTCCTCGGCGGCCTGGGCGATGAGTTCTACTTCCTCCTCGCTGAACCAGCGGCGGAGGTTATGGTCGGCGCGGATGATGCGTCCGGAGGCCAGGTGGTGCACCTCGCGGCCCTCGCAGATGCCGATGTCGTGCATGGCAGCGGCGGCGTAGGTGATGGGCGATGCTTCTTGTGCCATGGCGCGTGCGATGACGCGGCGGATGTGGTTGGGGCGGTGGGCGGCGTCGTAATGCTCGTGGCGGGGGAGGATGTCGGTCTCGACGTAGGCCTTGAGGCCGGCGGGGATGTCGTCGTAGCGCCACCACTCATAGGCGTCGCGCGGCGAGCCGTCGGGCATGTAGATGATGCCGCAGTAGACGAAGCCCTCTTTCTCGAGGATGTGGCGCATGGGACGGTTGCTGTGGTGGGTGTCCACGCGGAGGTAGTCGCAGCGGCCCTTGATGTGGCGGAAGACGAGGTCGGCGATGCCGTGGGTGCCGGGCATGGCCGCCAGGCGGTGCAGCGTGCTGTAGGGGCGGTCGGGGGTGACCCAACGGCCGTGGTCGATATAGGCGTAGGTAGGCTCGACGCCGGGCACGAGGGCGAAGGTGCCGAGGGGTTGGGGTGAGGCTTCTATTATATACGACACTCCGCGGCGGATGTCCTCCTCGATGTCCTCGCGGGTGGGGTAGCCGACCCATTGCGCCATGTTGCCGTCGGCGCGCATGACGCTTCGCGAATGGTCATACATACGGAGGATGAGGTCGATGTCGTCGGGTGTGCTTTTACGTATCATGCCACGGATAACGCCAAAATGTCAGTTTTATTGTGTTGGCACAATATTTGATTGGCTATCTACGTTATACCGATTGATATGTTAGAAAACCTTGGACTCTTTGGCCTTTTCCTGGCGTGCCTGCTGTCGGCCACCATCATTCCCTTCTCGTCGGAGGCGATAGTGGCTGCCGCCATGTACATCGGCTATCCGGTGTGGGTCATTGTGCTGGTGGCCTCGCTGGGCAATACCGCCGGCGGCATGATCAGCTTCTACATGGGCTGGCTGTGCAAGTGGGAGTGGCTGGAGAGGTGGTTCAAGGTGAAGCGGGAGAAGATTGAGCGTTTCCGCAAACACATAGACAAGTACGGCGAGTGGGCGGCGTTGCTGACGTGGCTGCCCATTGTGGGCGACCCGCTGGCCATAGCCATGGGATTCATGAGGCTGAATCCGCTGTGGACATGCATCATCATGTTCGTGGGCAAGTTGCTGCGATACTTCGTGTCGTCGTATCTGCTGGGGTTGACGAATTGGTTTTAAGATAAAAATATGGAAAAGCATCTGCATATTGTGGCGTTCAACGTGCCGTTGCCGGCCAACTACGGCGGGGTGATTGATGTGTTTTATCGCCTAAAGGCGTTGGCGGAGCACGGCGTGCGCATCCACCTGCATTGCTTCGACTATGGACGCGGTCCGGCGGCGGAGTTGGAGCGTTGGTGCGAGGAGGTGCACTACTACCGTCGCGACATGTCGCCCCTGCGAATGCTCGACCGCAGGCCCTTCATCGTGGCTTCGCGCCACAGCGAAGAGCTGGTGCAGAGGCTGATGGCGGACCGGTACCCCATACTGCTGGAAGGACTGCATTGCTGCCTGCTGCTGGAGGACGAGCGGTTGCTGCGCGACCGCCTGGTGATGGTGCGCGCGCACAACATCGAGGCCGACTACTATGGAGAGTTGGCGGCGGCGGAACGGAGGCTGGGCAAGCGTCTGTACCTGAAGCTGGAGGCCCGCAAACTGCGGCGCTACGAGCCTGTGCTCCGCAAGGCTTCGGCCGTTCTGGCCATATCGGCGGCCGACCGGAAGGGACTGGAGGCCATGGGCTGCGGAAAGGTGCTGCTCTCCTCGGGGATGCACCCCTTTGGCGAGGTGACGTCGCGGCCGGGGAGGGGCGACTACGCCCTCTATCACGGCAACCTCGCGGTGGCGGAGAACTACCACGCCGTGGAGTACCTGATGGACAAGGTCTTCGAGGGTATGGGCCACCGGCTGGTGGTGGCGGGCAACGAGCCACCGGCATGGCTGAGAGAGCGCGTGGAGAGGATGGAGAATGTGGAGCTGGTGGCCAGCCCTGACGAAGCGACGATGCAGCGGCTGGTGGCAGAGGCTCAGGTGTGCGTGATGGTGACGGGACAGGCCACGGGGTTGAAGTTGAAGCTGCTGAATTCGCTCTATGCGGGCCGTTTCTGCCTGGTGAACAGCGCCATGGTGGCGGGCACGGGACTGGAAGGGCTGTGTACCGTTGCCGATACGCCCGAGGGTATGCGCTCTGCGCTGGAGGCGCTTATGCACATGGACTTTACGGAGGAACTGCTGCAGGAGCGCCGCCAGGCGCTACAGCCTTTCTCGCCGCAGCAGGCCGTACAGCCTATTCTTGATTTGCTTTAGTTGAACTTTTCGAGTTCCTTTTTGAAGTCTTTGTAGAACTCCCATTCGTCCTTGTAGCGGCGCATGACGGAGCGGAATTTGCGCGGGTGCTGCTTCTCGATTGCGATGGCGTGGTCGAGGACGAACTCGCTGACCCATCCGTCGCTCCATTGGAGGAGTGCGAGGAAGCGGTCCATCATGTCGAGACTGTCGGCCCGGGCCAGGGCGGCGAGGGTGTCGTAGATGACGGGGAAATAGGTCGAAGTGACGTAATCCTCGAGGGAGAAGAGCACGAGGAAGGTCTCGCGGTCGTGCGGCATGAGGGCCTGGAGGCGTTGGGCCGGGATGTGGAATCCGGCGGCGAGGCTGTCGTCGACGGCGAGGAGGGCGCGGAAATAGGACTCGTGGCGCAGGAGGGTGGCCCAGAGGTCGTCGTCCCAACGGGTGCAGCGCATGGTGTAGGGGCGCAGCAGGGTGTCGCGCATGGAGAGGAGCAGGGGGAGGTCGATGGGGATGAGGAGCAGGATTTTGGGGTAGTCCTTCGTCATGTGCCAGCGGGGCATGTGGAGGAGGGCTTGATGGATGGCGCTGTCCATGGGCGAAGCACCGAGGCGGGTGACGCTTGTCACATGGCCCAAGCTGTCGAGCTGGATTTGGGGCATTTGCTGCCCGACCCACTCCTCGCGCGGGCGGTCGATGGCGTTGCTCAGGTAGCGGTAGAGGGCGCCGGTGCCGCCGGGGTAGGAGGGGAGGAGGGTGTCGTCGACGACGGGTCGGCTGCGGTGGAGCGAGGTGGTGTCTTTCTCAAGGTTGAAGTTGACGGGAAGGTTGAACTGCATGTTCACGGGCACCCATTTGCCGCCGATGCGCTGGCGTCCGGGCTCCCAGCGCGGCATACGCCGGATGGCGTCGAGGGCCGCCTGGTTGCAGCCGCCGGGGAGACCCAAAATGATGCGGGGGTTGCGGACGAACCCTTGGCTGTCCACCACGAAGGTGGCGTAGAGTTTGTCCTCGATGTGGTAGTCCTGGGCCTCCAGGGGGTAGCATATGTTGTCGCTGAAAAACTCAACCAATGCTTCCAAACCACCGGGAAATTCGGGGTCCCTCTCATAGTGGTAGCAGCAGCCGATTGTGTCCGTGGTTTGCGCCTGCGCGCCGATGGCGAGGAACAGCAGGGCGGCGAAGGTGGCGAGGCGGTGTTTCATAATGCTTATTTGTTGATGGTTTTGTCGATACGGTCGAGGGCTTCGAGGAGCTGGGCGCGGGGGCAGCCGATGTTGAGGCGGAAGCAACCTTCGTAAGTTTTGCCACCGAAGGTGGTGCCGTCATTCATGACCACGTGGGCCTCGTTGATGAAGCGGTCGGCGAGTACGTTGTGGGGGATGCCGTAGGCGGAGAAGTCGAGCCAGGCGAGGTAGGATGCCTCGGGGAGGATGGCCTTGACCTTGGGGAGGTGGGCCTGCAGGTATTCGTCGAGGGTCTGAACGTTCACGCTCAGATATTCCAGCATCTGGCGTTGCCACTCCTCGCCGTGGGCGAAGGCGGCTTCGGCGGCGGTGAAGGCGAAGATGTTGCCGCCGGCCACACCCAGGGCGTCGAGCCAGCCGTAGAAACGGTTGCGCAGGGTGGCATCGGCGATATGACAGATGGAGCTGCCGAGACCGGCGATGTTGAAGGTCTTGCTGGGGGCCATGAAGGTGATGCTGTGGCGCGCGGCGACGGGGGCGACGGTGCTGTAGCTTATGTGACCCCTCCGCCCTTTGGGCACCTCCCCTTGGGAAGGGGAGGAGTGTGTTGCGGTTGGGAGGACCTCCCCTTGGGAAGGGGAGGAGTGTGTTGCGGTTGGGAGGACCTCCCCTTGGGAAGGGGAGGAGTGTGTTGCGGTTGGGTGATCCACCCCTTTACAAGGGGAGGTGGCCGAAGACCGGAGGGGTGTCGATGGCAGCGTGAGGTCGGCATGGATCTCGTCGCTGATGACGAGGAGGCCTTTGTGCTCGCAGATGTCGGCAATCTTTTGTAGGGTTTCCTTGCCCCAGAGGGTGCCGGCGGGGTTGTGGGGGTTGCTCATGATGAAGACCTTGCAGCCTTCGGCCTTGCGCTCGAAGTCGTCGAAGTCGATTTCGAATCGATATGGAGCGCCGGCGTCCCGCCGGCAGGGAGCCACTCTCAGCGGGCTGCACACCACCTCGCGGCCGCAGCCTTTCGGCACGTTGAGGAACGGCGGGTAGACGGGCGTGGTGACCAGCACGCGGTCGCCGGGGGCGGTCAGCGCCAGCAGGGCATAGCTGATGCCGGCCACGATGCCGGGGATGAAGTGGAGGGTGTCCTTGGTGGTGTGGATGTCGTAATGCTTGGCCAGCCAGGCGGTGACGGCCTGCCAGTAGCCCTCGGAGGGCATGGGGTAGCCCAGCACGGGGTGTTCGAGGCGCTGGCGCATGGCGTCGAGCACGAAGTCGGGTGCCGCCCAGTCGTTGTCGGCCACCCACATGGGCAGCAGGTCGTCGCGGCCGTACATGCCGGGCAGGGCGTCCCACTTGAAGCAGTCGGTGCCGCGGCGTTCTATCTTTGTGTCGAAGTTGTATTGTTTCATTGCGTCTGATGGTATTTCTATTTTTCAACGGGCATGCCGGCCTCTTTCCAGGCGTTGATGCCGCCGGCGAGGTTGTACACCTCCTTGCCTTCCTTGGCCAGCAGGGTGGCGGCCTTCATGCTGCGGCTGCCGCGGAGGCAGTAGACGGCCACCGCAGAGTGTTCAGTGTTTAGTGTTGAGTGTTTAGTGTATCGGTCGACAAAGTCGGGCTGCTTCACGTCGACATTGATGGCGCCGGGCAGGTGGCCTTCGGCATATTCCTCGGCGGTGCGGACGTCGACGAGGGGCATGGATTGCTTCTGGAGGGCGGTGGCGAAGTCGGCGGCCTCCAGCGTGTGGATGTTCTTGGCATCGTTGCCGCAGGCCACGAAGAGGGCCGCGGCGGTCAGGGCGAGAGAGAGTTTCTTCATTGTGTGCGTACTTATTATTTTTAAAGTGCAAAGATACACAAAAAGCCCCGACTGGCCAAATTTTATTTTGCCGGATGGAAAAGATTGTGTAATTTTGCAATTGGAATATGGATAAGGATTTCGGAAAAGAAAGGAATACAGGCCGTTTGATCAAGGTCTACAGAACAATGGTGATCGGCGGTCTGATGTCGTTGCTGGCAATCGGTGTTGCGGCTGCGTTTTTGTATGCCGTGCTGGCGTGCGATGCCCGGTGGTGGCATTGGGTGATTATTTCGCTTGGAATAATCGTGCCACTTTATTATGCCGCTACGTGGCTGCGTCACATCGGCGACAGAATTCTTGTTTTCGAGAAAGGCGTAATCCTCATCCATGCAGAGCGGAAGACGATAGGCGACGAATGGGAATCGGTTCGGGATGAGTACATCCCGTGGCACGACATAAGGCGGTTCGATCGGACGGAAGAGATGGTTACAGTTAGCATAAGAGGTCTCCATGTACGCCGCTGGATATGGATAAATACGCGTGGGGACAACGTCTATCGTGTCAGCCCCGACCAGTACGACACCTTCTTCTTGGAAAAGAAACTGCAGCGGTATTGGAAGGAGCACCGCTGACTTATTCCTTGTGGTTTGATGTTGGACGGTCCAGCCGCATGACCTTCACGGGACGGTCGGCACCGATGGCGAGGTGGCTGATGAGGTTTTGTCTGCCGGTGTCGCGGAAGCCGCATTTCTGCAACACGCGGCCGCTGGCAGGATTGTCGGGGAAGTGGTCGGCCCAGAGGGTATGGAAGCCTTTTTCGATGAAGCAATAGTCGATAATCAGCCTTAATGCCTCGGTGGCGATGCCCTGGTTCCACCAGGGACGCCCCACCCAGTAGCCCACCTCGGCGTCGTGGGGGCCGATGCCGATATTGCTCTCGCTTGGGAGGTAGTAGCAGATGCAGCCGATAGGTTCGTCGCTTGCCTTCCGCACGATGGCCCAGGTGTGGTCGTTGGCAAAAATGGTGCGGATCACCTCGCGGCTCTCGCCGATGTTGCGGTGTGGCGACCAGCCTGCCCGTGGCCCCACCTCCGGGTCGGAGGCGAGGCGGTAGAGCCCCTCGGCGTCCTCCTCGCGCCACGGGCGCAGCAATATCTGTTCAGCCTCCATTCTCAATTTTCAATTTCCACCGCGGGCCAGCCGTAGTCCTGATAGTAGCGGTAGGGGAGGTTGTGGCGTTTGAGGTAGTAGCGCAGCTGCTCACGGCGGACGGCCTCCTGGAGGTCGTGGTTGGAGTGCATATTCTGGAAGACATCGTAGTACGAGCCGAAGATGCGGCGGGCGCTGGGCTCCCAGCCTGCGCCGTCGGCGGTTTGCTCGAAAGACGTTACGGTGTATTTGCCATCTGTCACCTCCAGCGACATCAGTCCGCTGTGGTTGCCGCCGGAGACGCACTTCAGCGTGTCGCCGCTCGGCGTGTACCAGAACACCCAGCAGTCGCACAGCACGGGGACGTAGTTGGAGTCCGCCCGCTCGGAGCCGACGACGCTAATGGCCGGGATGCAGATTTCGCCCTTGAGGTAGTGTTCGCCGATTTCGTGTACCAGGTAGTCGCCGATGGCGTCGCGCATGGCTTGCTCGTCGCGGTTGATGGCGATGTGGCGTATGCAGTCGGCCTTGTGCCCGTCGAAGTCGGCCATCAGCCATTGGCCGTCGATGCGTTCCATATAGAGTTTGTGCTCCTCGACGTCATCGGTGGAATCTAACGATTCCTCCCCTTCACAAGGGGAGGTGCCCGCAGGGCGGAGGGGTTCCCATTTCTGTCGCACGCTGATGGTGGCCACGGCATGGTCGTCGTCGGTCTGCTCCACGGCGGTGACGGTGTAGTCGGCTATCGTGCCGCCGTTGCCGGTGACGAAGTAGTGGAGCCATTCGTGGTCCATGGCTTCGAATTCGGGCAGGAGGTTGAACATCGTGTCCAGCACAGCGTAGAAGTCCGCCGTCATATAGTCCTTCGACTCCTCCCGCAGCTCGTGGTCGGGGATGTAGCGGCAGAGCTCTTCGGCCCGCTGTTTCAGTTTTGCTTCGTTGTTTGTGCATGCCGCCAGCATGAGGGCGGCGAGAGTGATGGTGGTTAGTTTTTTCATGTCAGTATGTTTTTGCTTGTTCGATTTCAGTTGATAGGGCAGCTCAGCGGACTGGTGATTTCGCAGCCGCGGTTGCGTGCCAGCCACAGCTGGGCGTAGCTGCAGGTGGCCTTGTACTGTCCGCCGCGGCGCTCGATTTCCTCCACAGTCCGCCGCACCAGCTCGCTGGCGATGCCCTGGCCCCGCAGGCGGTCGTCCACGTAGGTGTGGTTGATGACGTAGACGCCGTCCCTCTCGGGGAACGTCACCTCGCCAACCTCCTCGCCGCCCTCGATGGCGTAGATTCTGTTCTTTTCTGTGATGTATTCCATATTAAGGTTTATAGTTTGGGTTTTTCGGGACAGTTCGCGTATGCGGCTGTATTATAGAGGGAGACATCCCAGTCAAGGGGTGTCTCCCTGTGTGGTTGCATCAAAAATGCAGTCTGCAGAACCGCAGGGCGGTTTATTTCTGCATGGTCTTCAGACGCTCGGTGAGCATGGGGACGATCTTGTGGAGGTCGCCCACGATGCCGAGGTCGGCAACCTGGAAGATGGGGGCAAACTTGTCCTTGTTGATGGCGATGATGAGGTCGCTCTCCTCCATGCCGGCGAGGTGCTGGATGGCGCCGCTGATGCCGCAGGCCATGTAGAGGGCGGGACGCACGGTCTTGCCGGTCTGGCCCACCTGGCGGCTGGCGTCCATGACGCCGGCGTCGACCATGGCGCGGCTGCTGGAGACCTCACCGCCGAGTTCGGTGGCAAGGGCCTGGAGCTTGGCAAAGCCGTCCTTGGTGCCGACACCGCGGCCACCGCTGACGAGGACCTTGGCCTCGCTGATGTCGGTGACGGTCTTCTCTTCCTTGACGGTCTTGACGAGCTTCACGCGGGCAATCTTCTTCTCGTCGAAGTTCACCTTGAAGTCGACGACCTCGCCCTTGCGGCTCTTGTCGGCGGCCATTTTCTGCATGACGCCGGGGCGGACGGTGCTCATCTGCGGGCGGTTGTTCTTGCAGAGAATGGTGGCCATGAGGTTGCCGCCGAAGGCGGGACGGGTCATACGGAACTCGTGGGCCTCGTCGTCGCTGATCTCCAGCTTGGTGGCATCGGCGGTGAGACCGGTGCGGTTGCGGGCGCTGACGCGGGGGCCGAGGTCGCGGCCGATGGTGGTGGCGCCGATGAGCATGATGCTCGGTTTCTCGCTCTCGATGATGGCGGTGATGGCCTCGGTGTAGGGCTCGGTCATGTAGTCCTTCAGCAGGTCGTGGTCGACAACCATGACCTTGTCGGCACCGTGCTCGATGAGGGTGGGGGCGAGACCTTTGATGTCCTTGCCGAGGAGCATGGCGACGACCTTCTCCTGGTTGGCGTCGGCCAGTTCGCGGGCTTTGCCCAGCAGCTCGAGGGCCACATTCTGCAGTTTGCCGTTGCGCTGTTCGGCAAACACGTATACGTCTTTATAATCTGCTAAGTTCATTGCTTCTTTGCTTTTTTATAGGGGCTATAGAAACTATAGTGACTATAGTAACTACAGGGACTATATGATATGTTTCTCTTTCAGTTTATTCACAATCAGTTCCACAGCCTCCTCGGGGCTGACCTCGAAGGTCTGGCCGGCGGGCTTGAGCTGTTTGGGGAACGACTTGAAGACGCTCGTGGGCGAACCGGCCTTGCCGATGTGGTCCTCGGGCACATTGATGCGGTCGGCACCCCACACCTCGACTTCCTTGTCGAAAGCGGTGACGATGCCGTTGACGCTCATGTAGCGGGGCTGCACGCTGGAGGCCAGGGCGGTGACCACGCAGGGGGCCTGCATCTCGAGCACCTGGTAGCCGTCCTCGAGCTGCTTCTTGATGGTGAAGGTCTTGGTGGCCTCGTCGTACTGGAGGTCCTCCATGTAGGAGACCTGCGGCAGGTCGAGGTGCTCGGCAATCTGGGGACCCACCTGGGCGGTGTCGCCGTCGATGGCCTGGCGGCCGGTGATGACGAGGTCGAAGTCCATGGTGCGCAGGGCGCCGGCGATGGCACTGCTGGTGGCCAGCGTATCGGCACCGCCGAGCTTGCGGTCGGTGAGCAGGATGGCGCGGTCCACACCCATGGCGAGGGCCTCGCGCAGGATGGCCTCGGCCTGGGGCAGGCCCATGGTGATGACGGTCACATGGGCGCCGAATTTATCTTTCAGCTGCAGGGCGTATTCGAGGCCGCCCTTGTCGTCGGGGTTCATGATCGAGGGCACTCCCTCGCGGATAAGCGTACCGGTCTGCGGGTTGATCTTCACCTCGGTGGTGTCCGGCACTTGTTTTATGCAAACTACGATGTTCATTTCTTTTTGAGTTTTAAGTTTTAAGCTTTAAGTTTTAAGTGGCTGCGCAGGCCGCGTCAGCCCACTTACAGCTTACAGCTCACAGCTTACAGCTATCTATTTATTTAAACAGTTTTCCGGCGATAACCATGCGCTGGACTTCGGAGGTGCCCTCGTAGATCTCGGTGATCTTGGCGTCGCGCATCATGCGCTCCACCGGGTACTCGCGGGTGTAGCCGTAGCCGCCGTGGAACTGGACGGCCTTGGTGGTGACCTCCATGGCCGTCTCGGCGCTGAAGAGCTTGGCCATGGCGGCGTCGGCGCTGTAGGGCATGCCGTGGTCTTTCTTGTAGTGGGCCGAGCGGCAGAGCAGGCGGGCGGCCTGCACCTTGGTCTCGAGGTCGGCCATCTGGAACTGGGTGTTCTGGAACTGGCTGATCGAGCGGCCGAACTGCTTGCGCTCCTTGGTGTACTTGATGGTCTCGTCCATGGCACCCTGGGCAATGCCGAGGGCCTGGCAGGCGATGCCGATACGGCCGCCGTCGAGGGTCTTCATGGCCAGGCCGAAGCCTTTGCCCAGCTGACCCAGCTGGCGGTCCTTCGGGATGCGGCAGTCCTCGAAGATAAGCTCGGTGGTGGCGCTGCCGCGGATACCCATCTTCTTCTCCTTCTTGCCAATGCTGAAGCCCGGGTCGGTCTTCTCGACGATGAAGGCGCTGATGCCCTTGGTGCCGAGGCTCTTGTCGGTCATGGCGATGATGATGAACACATTGGCGTAGGAACCGTTGGTGATGAAGATTTTGCTGCCGTTGAGCACCCACTCGTCGCCGTCGAGGACGGCGGTGGTCTGCTGGCCGGCGGCGTCGGTACCGGCATTGGGCTCGGTCAGACCGAAGGCGCCGATCCACTCGCCGCTGGCGAGCTTGGGCAGGTACTTCATCTTTTGCTCCTCGGTGCCGGCCTCCATGATGGGGGCCACGCAGAGGCTGGTGTGGGCCGAGAGGATGACGCCCGTCGTGGCGCAGACGCGGCTCAGCTCTTCGACGGCCATGCCGTACATGATGTTGGTGCCGCCGGCGCCGCCGTACTGCGTGGGCACGGGGATGCCCATCAGGCCGAGTTTGGCCATCTTCTGCACGGTCTCCATGGGGAATCGTTCTTCCTCGTCGACTTCGGCGGCGAGGGGTTTCACTTCTTTCTCTGCAAACTCGCGAATCATCTGCAGGAAGAGTTCTTCTTGTTTGGTGAAGCTAAAGTCCATATTTCGTTTAGTTTTAAGTCTTAAGTTTTAAGTTTTAAGTGGCTGCGCGGACGGCGTCAGCCCACTTAAAACTCACAGCTCACAGCTTACAGCTATGTGTTATTTCACTGCGATTGTTTCAATCTCGACCAGTACGCCCATCGGCAGGCCCTTGACGGCGAAAGCGGCGCGGGCGGGGCAGTCGGTGTTGTAGTACTTGGCGTAGACCTCGTTCATGGGTTTGAAATACTCCATGTCGGCCAGCAGGCAGGTGCTCTTCACCACGTCCTGGAAGGTGTAGCCGGCCTCGTCGAGGATGGCCTTGATGTTCTGCATCACCTGCTCGGTCTGGGCGGTGATGCCTTCGGGCACCGTCTTGGTGGCGGGGTTGATGGGAATCTGCCCCGAGATGTAGAGGGTGTTCCCGGCCTGCACGGCCTGGCTGTAGGGGCCGATGGCGGCGGGGGCGTTGGGGGTGTTGATGATTTTCTTCATGTTATCGAGTTTTTATAATTTATTCCGAGGGTGCAAAGTTACGAATTTTTTTCTATATAATAAGAAAAATTAATGAAAAATAGTTTCTCGGCGCACATATCTCGTTGGTTTCTACACTGCTGCGCCGACTGTTCGTCGCCTCTGCTTTCGCCTTGCCGTGCTTGCTCACCCCGCCGCTTCGGCCTGCCGCCGCCCATTTTCGCATCCGGGGTCAAAACCCTACCTGCGACGTGTCCGATACGGCATATCTTATATTGTTTTTATATTGTTTACATATTGTTCTTATATTGTTCCTATATTGTGGATATAAGAACAATATGCGAACAATATGTAAACAATATAAAAACAATATAA
>Ga0256405_10000474_pt1 | contig 133041 bp, 125 predicted proteins | sample RumenRJG_02DNA_FD_189096 | JGI IMG/M metagenome (GOLD analysis project Ga0256405, IMG submission 189096) | Bovine rumen microbial communities from Lethbridge, Alberta, Canada - RJG_02 | ecosystem: Host-associated > Mammals > Digestive system > Stomach > Rumen | place: Canada: Alberta...
CGGGCAGAACCCTTTTGAGGTCCTGAGGGTCATTGCAACCCTTGATCAGGCATAGTATCATAGTTTGAATCTTCATTGACAGGTGGTCAGGGCCTAAGGCCTATGACTAGAGAACCTGAGTAGTTACGAAAAATGAAAAGTTTAATTAAATGAGCACTTTAAATGCCATTAAATTAATTGTATATTATATGTTTAGGTGGTTTGATAGAGAACCAAAAGTCTCATATCGGCTATAAAAGTCTCATGCTCCGGTTTTCTGGTAAGTTTGTTTGAGCCAGATGGACAAATTGGTGTCATTGGGACCAAGTCCAATTTTCTTCCGGATAGCGCTGCTAATATTATAAAAACCGCTTCGGTTAATAATCTCTCCGAGTTCTCCTGTGCGGAATCCCAGTACCAGCAGACTGCAAAAGCCAATCTCTGTAATAGATAGATTTTTATTAATGAGACAGGTGGTAAATTCCGGATAATAGATAGCATAGAGAAGCCCGATGGTCTCCAATAGTTGTTTCCGGTTTTCGGTTAACGAATCGAGTTGGTCTGCAACTCGATCCAAGGAATCTGGTTTTTCTTGTGAAATAAATGCCCCGATAGCATGGATCCGTTTGGAGAGGGCTTCCCGGGTGGCTTTGTCTGCTGCGTTTCCGGTGAGGGTATTGTACAAAGCCTTTAATTCCTCATGTTCTGATGTGAGGTGGGCATATTCTTCGGAATACCGTTTATGGATTTGTCTGGCTTTGCGGAAGTAATACAGGGTTACGATGATGGAGGATAATACTAAAAGAGCCAGCAACGAAATCAGAAGGGCCTGTCTGGATTCCCGTCGTTGCCGTGCAAGCCTTTCTTCCAAAAAGCGGGTATCCTGTCCGAATCGCTTGAGATCTTCATTATCGGAAAGGTCAATGTAGCGTTTATAGGCTTCCAGGCTATTGCGATAATCCCCCAGGCTATCCAGAATTTCGGATTTTAACACATAGTAACGCGTATTGTCCGTAGAACCCTTTTGATTTGCAAATTTGTCAAGGCTCTCCAGGGCTTTTTTTGATGCCCCGTTGCGGACATATACCTGGGTAATCGTGCTCCATGGAAGAATGCTTTGATTCTGGTGAGAAGCTATAAGTGAATCCAGAGCTTCTACAATTTGAGGGTTCGATTTCTGATGGAAAGATTTTCGTAACAGGATGAGTGCAGTAAGATGGGCGGAGATGATGGGAGAAACCTTTGCTCCTTTCAGACTCGCCAAGCAACTATCGGTTTTTTCTGGGTATCCTTCCAGAAGAAGAATGCGGCCGGTATGAATCTGTAAAGAGTGAGAGAAGTCTGTAAGTCCGGCCTTCCGGGCATGCTCTTCTGCTTTTTGTATGGAAGTTAATGCGCGAGGAAAATCAAAAGCGTTTTGGTAGATGGCGCTGATGTGGTTATATAAAGAACTTAGATATGTATCAGGGGTTTTATTTGTGATAAACGATTCGGCAAGTAAATACGAATTGAGTGCCGCTTCATGGTCCCTGGCATTTTCATATACCCGTCCTTGATAATAATATGACAGGAAACAATCTTGCCGGGAACCGTACCGTTTATAATAATCAACGGCCACGTTGATGCAGGAATCCTTCTTGACATTGAGACCGTTACGGTCTTGGGCGGTGGATAGCATTAGGGCGTGCCGGGCACGGAGGGATGGTGTTGACAGAAGGGCTGGAGAGATGTTCTCCAGTGCAGCCTGGGCACTGTCCGGATGCGCTTGGGCATAACCTTGAATCCCGTCCAGCAATCGCTCGGTTTGCCTTCTTTCCCTGCAAGCGGGAGCAAGGAAAAGGCATAGCAATAGAAACAGGGCGGGATATCGTTTCATTTTATGGGGTGATTACCCAATCAGCGCGACGATTTCGTTTTTGGCGACAGCGGCGCCCTGCGCCAGCGGGACGGCAATGAGGTGTCCGTCGATGGCGCTCACGAGCGGTTCCATGCCGTACCAGGTCTGCACATAACCGATGGTGTCTCCTGCCTTGACGGCGGTACCCACGGCGGGGGCGGTAGAGGCATCGTCCACATCCACCTGCCAGAGGAGCTGGCCTTTGGCGGGAGCCTGGACCGGAACGGCGGCGGGATACTTCTCGGTGTACTTGCCGATATCGAAACGGGGCACTTCCACCACGGGACGCACCACCTCGATCGGGGCGCCGGCCTTGGCCTTCAAATCGGCCAGTTCCTTGTTGAACCGCTCCTTGGCGATCCCGCTCTTGTAGTCGCGGTACTGGCGCTCATGCATGGCAAACTCAAAGAGCTCCTCGTCGTCCTGACCGGGATCCCAGCCCTCTTCCTTCATCATTTCGCGGAACTTGGGCAACTCGTCCGGATAGTTGTCCTGCGGGTTGCAGGTGGTGAATTCCAGGCCCTTCTCCTTGGCGAGGTCGATGATTTCCGGGGCCAGCGGACCGGGCAGGGTGCCCATGTGGCCCAGGATCATGCCCCAGGTGTCCTTGTCGATGGTGGTCCAGCGCGGCTTGTCGCTGAGCATGTTGAACAGGTTCATCAGGGCGGTGTTCTTCACATACTGGCTGAACGGGGTCACGAGGGGCGGATAGCCCAGGCGCGGCCACACATACGCCACTTCCTGGAAGAGCTTGACCATCAAGGTGTCCAGGCTCATCTCGGGACGACCGTGCGCGCGCTGCGCCGCGTTGATGGCACCCTGGAAGCCTTTCAGGTCGGCCATCATGGAGCCCATCATGCCGCCCGGCAGGCCGCAGCCCACCAGCAGGGAGGTCATGACCTTGTTGGACGGGTTGATCCAGTAACCCAGGAAGTCGTCGATGAACTTCTGGGTCAGGCGGCGAACCTCCATGTAGGCGTCCATGTTCAGGTCTTTCACCAGGAAGCCGTCGGCCTTCATCATCTCGCGGATGGTAATCACGTCCGGATGCACCTTTCCCCAGGAAAGCGGCTCCACCGCTACGTCCAGGTAGTCGGCGCCGGCACGGGCCACTTCCAGCATGGAAGCGGGCGAGAAGCCGGGGCCGGTATGGCCGTGGTACTGCACCTTGATATGGGGATATTTCTTTTTGATATCCCGGACCAGTTCACCCAGGAAGGTTGGACGGCCGATGCCGGCCATGTCTTTGAGGCAGATCTCGTCGGCGCCGTATTCCACCACTTTGTCCACGATGCCCATGTAGTATTCCACCGTGTGGACGGGGGAGTGGGTGATGGACAGGGCCACCTGGGAAATCATGCCGCCTTTCTTGGCCCCTTCCACCGAGCCGCGGAGGTTGCGCGGATCGTTGAGGCCGCAGAAAGAGCGGGCGATATCGGTTCCCTGTTTCTTCTTGACCACGAACATGAGGTCGCGCACGTCCTTCGGAACAGGATTCATGCGCAGGGCGTTCAGGCCGCGTTCCAGCATGTGGGTCTGGATGCCGGCTTTGTGGAAGGGGGCCGTCCAGCGGCGTACCGCCACGTTCGGATTCTCGCCGAAGAGGAGGTTAACCTGCTCGAAAGCGCCGCCGTTGGTCTCGACGCGGTCGAAACAGCCCATGTCGATGATGGCCGGAGCCACTTCTACCAGCTGATCCACGCGGGGAACGTATTTTCCCGAACTCTGCCACATGTCCCTGTAAACCAGGGAGAACTTGATTTCTTTTGCCATATTTGATCTCTTTTTATTTCTATTTTAATCTACAAATATAGTCATTCCTTTTTGACTTTCCTATTTTGATGCCCGGAGAATGATACCATTTTGAATTATTCAAAATTAAATGTATCTTTGTCCCATTATGGCTCTTCAGATGAGAAAAACGCCGGACATGGATGAGTTCCGTGTCTTGTTGAAAGAACATGGTTTGAAATCCACCAACCAGCGGTTGGCGGTCCATGAGGCCATGATGCGGCTCGGTCACGCCAGTGCCGACATGGTAACGGAAGAAATCAAGAAAGCGGGAACGGCCAGGGTGACCGTGGCGTCCGTGTACAATATCCTCTCCCAGCTGGCGCTGCTGGGCGTTTACAGTCATCGGATGAGTGTCGGCAGCAAGATGTTCTTCGATGTGAACAGCTACAACCACATCCACCTGTACGATATCCGCAACCACGAATACCGTGATATCCTGGACGATGAATTGATGGCATTGGTGGAGTCGCGGCTGAACCATCGCCGCTGGCGCGGTTATAAGGTGGATGCGATCGATATCCAGATTATTTGTCATCCCACCCGCCGTCGCGTGCAAGGAAAAGCGCTATAACGGCCTGGAAAACTAAAAACGCCCCCGGATTCTCCGGGAGCGCTGGTTTGGGGTGGATGATGGGGTTTTACTCCCGGCTTTTCCTTCTTTCATACCCTCGTTTTAAGGCCGTAGAAGGCCGTTTTTCTTTTTCACGCTACCCGGAAATCCCAGATTTTTGTCCCGGTTTTGTCCCGGTTACTCACCACCTAAAAGCTCAACCTGGAGCGGTTCAAGCGGAAAAAATTGTTTGTCGCGCAGCTGCTGGAGCGTGCGGTTTGTTACCGCCGTGTGGAAATCCTGCGCTGCAACCTGGCAAAGACGGGACACTGTTTCACTGTGCTCCTTGGACCAACCCTTCCCGTATAACTGGTCCATATCCTTGGCGATAAGCCCGTAGTAATGGCTGGCCGTTATGGCCGCCTGGTCCATCAGCTCCTTCGTGCTGGCAGTAATGTCTCCTTCCATGGTTTTACCTGTTTAAAATTTCGATATTGTTTTCTCCGAAGACTAGCTTCAGAACCTGGTCTTTTTTCTCCTTTGTAAGACGTAGTTGAACCAGCACTTCTGTCGGGTCACACTCGCGGCTGCCCGGTTTTTGGTAAACATCCGGCCACGTGAAAATATCAATAGGGCGCAACCCGAAGTGGTTAGATAAAAACTCCACATGCCGGAGCGTAAAATTCCCTGAACCGTTCAAAATTCGGCGGACCTGCGTGTAGTCGGTATCGATTATACCGGCCAGCTGTTTAGGCGGTATATTCTTATCCGTCATCATTTTTATTATACTTTCCCGGAGTTGTTCCTGAATACCCATAGCTGCGTTTTTTTCTTTAACAAATTTACCATTTGATAATCAATTACTTAAAAACTATTTCTCAAAAAAGTGGTGAATTTCTCCATAAAAATTTGTGTTTTTCTCCACTTTGTTGTACTTTTGTCTCACAGAAATAAAATTTAATTACACAGTACAAAAGTACGGCAACACAAGAAAATAGTAAATAGTAAAAATTGACTATCATGGCAAAATTCGCATTTAAAAAGGGCTGGGATCAGGTTCCCAATGGTCGGACGGCAGAGGTGAAGGAGAAACTCATGGCGGCCATCGGCATCACCGGGAACGCCACCTTTTACGCCCGCATGAAGGGTATCCCAGAGCCCACAGTCTCCGAGTACAACGCCATCACCGGAGTCTTCCAGGAGTTCGGCATCACTGACATCTGGGGAGAGTAAGCGATGGAGACGGAGCCGCTCACAACCAGAGAGCGCCAGGTGGCCGAGCTTATCGCCTGGGGAGCCGCACAGAAAGAAGTGCCGGACCTCCTGGTGGAAAAGTATGGCGGACGCCCGATATCCGTCTATACCGTCCAGAACATCCTGGCCAGCATCTACGCAAAGACATGCACAAACAAAGCAAACGAGCTGGCCGCCTGGTGGTTTACTCATAATATGGGCGTGGATGTAAATGCAGCACCCGCTCCATCTATCCGCCAGCGCTTACTCTCCGTCCTCTTCCTTATGATAATAGTACCGCAGATTGCATCGACCGACCTGGATCAAGCCCTCCGCAGCTCCAGAACTAGGACACCAAGGCCCGCACGAACAGAACGGGTAGAACGTAGCCGCCGCCGCGACGATTAAACACAAGAGACCATGTACTACAAAATCACAATACAGGAGCACGTAAAACACAGCAGCCTCCCGACCTGGGCGCTTCTGGTTCTCTATGAAATAAGTGTGTATTTTTTTCATACATCAGTAAGAAGCGACGAACGGAACAGCTTCCTCTACACCATCAAATCACACCTAAAGGAAAATATCGCTTTCACGGTTCGAAACTCAAAAGAAACCGGCGAGGATATCCCCATGCAAATCAATGAAGAAGAACACGTCCTTGTAATCTATTCCCGTACTGCTGGCCGCCAGTATTTTGAGATAAAATTTGAACCAACAGATAGGCCGCCGATTCCTATCTTTGGGATTTAAACCATATAATACCATGGAAATAGCACTCAAAGACATGAAACTCATCCGGGACGCGCTGCACAGTAAGGTGAACATCCTCCAGTACGATCCGAAAAGAGACGAGCGGCAGTACCAGGACTACAAGCGCCTTCTGGACACCTTTGAGGAACTCATTTTACGACAGTAGTGAGACCCGCCGCCATGTTTGCATTTTTGAAAAATAATTACGACCTTTGCCCTTGCCTATCAAACACAGCGATATCTGCAGGGGCAAAGACTCCCAGATATCGGCACAATAGTAATTTGCTCAGGACCGTCGTATCCGTAAGGTGCGACAGCATACGCCCCAAGGCTGTGTGTGATAGGCAGGTCCTGGGCTTTTTTTATACCATTCAGTTATGCCTATCACTGAAAAAGCTGGCACCTCACTGCCGCAGAACTGCCCCGAGCTGGAGCCGTTCATCAAAGCCCAGGCGCACATCCGCGCCGCTCTCCTTTTCCAAGACGAAATCCGCTCCCTCGACCGGTCTCACATCCCGGGCGACGGGAAGGACCGCTTCCGCAATCTCGCGGAAGAGGTCGGCTCCATCCTGCTGGAGGCCCTGGACGACCTGGCGTCTCTCCAGTACGCCTATTTTTCGCCTGTGTACCCTATCGACAACCCTGTAAAGAAATAAGCCATGCCATACCTGAAGAAAGAATTTACCGACCGCATCTATGAGCGTGTCAATGCCGACGGCGAGCTGCTGCTGGAGGTAATCCGTGAGGCCGCTGGCGAACCCCGCAAGCACGAGCGGTCCGAGACCACCTTCGTGTGTCCGCACTGCCACTCCGGCGCACTGGTGGTGAACGCCAAGAAAATGGTGTACAAGTGTTTTTCCTGCAACGAGGTGTCCGGGAAGAACGCCATCAACTTCCTGATGGGCCCCGGCTCGGACCTTTCCCTCCCCGATGCCATCAAGTACGTGTGCGACCGCTACGACGTGGCGCCGGAGTATGAGGACGACACCCCCAAGCGCCGCCGTGCCCAGAAGCCCAAGGCCTCCGAGGTCCCCAGCAAGGAGGACCCGGACGCCGGCTCCTTCTGCTCCAGGATGCTCGCGGAGAGCGGCCTGACGCGCAAGGACGTCACCGCCACCGTCCGGATGGACGCCGGCGACTCCTCCCCGCGCGAGGTGGTGACCTTCCAGAAGGGCACCATCAACGACCGCTACGAGCTGGACCACAGCGGCGATGACGCCATCATCCTCTATTACGACATCGAGGGCAACCCCTGCACCTACACCTTCCAGTCCAAGGGCCAGCGGCCCGTGGAGCGCCCGTACTACCGCGTGCGCTTCCAGTTCCCGGAGGCCCACAAGGACAAGAACGGGAACGCCATGAAGTACCGCTCCCCCTCCGGCTCCCCCACTTTTATTTATTATCCTGAGTGCATCCGTGCGGCCTACAGGAAGAAAGAGGCCCTTCCGGTACTCTTTATCCAGGAAGGCGAGAAGAAGGCCGAGAAGGCCTGCAAACACGACATTCCGTCGGTGGCCATCTCCGGCATCCAGAACCTGGGCGACGCAAACAAGAAGCTCCCGGCCGACCTCATCAAGGTGATCCGGGACTGCAACGTGAAACAGGTGGTGTTCCTGCTGGACAGCGACCTGCACGACCTGTCCAGGAACCTGTCCGAGTCCAAGCCCGTGAACCAGCGCCCGAGCGCCTTTTTCAGCGCCGTGCTGAAGTTCAAGTCCTACATGAACGAGCTGGTGAACCAGAACATCTACGTGGAGATATTCTACGGCCACGTGCTCAAGAACGACGCCGGCGACAAGGGCATCGACGACCTTCTCACCAACTCCCTCAAGGGGAAGGAGAAGGACCTGGCCGACGATATCCGCTTCGCCATGCACGAAAACCTCCTGGGCGGCAAGTACGTCCAGCTGTACAACATCACGGAGGTCTCCCCCACCAAAATCAAGGAGCAGTTCTACCTTACCAGCGCGCAAGCCTTCTGCGAGCACTACAAGGATGACCTGAAGAACCTCCGGGAGTTCCGCTGCATGGGCTGGAAGTACCGCTTCAACGAGAAGGAGGAGCTGGTGAGCGCTTCGCCCGTGGAACCGGACGAGCAGTTCTGGGAGAAGGACGACAGCCGCCGCGGCGAGCCCCTGAAGTTTGTCTACACCAACGCCATGACCTTCCTGGAGCGCCGGGGCTTCCACGTGTACGAGCGCTCGGACGACAACTACATCCTCATCCGCGTGGAAGACGGCATCGTCCGGGGCATCGCTCCCAGGAAGGTGTCCAACTTCATCCACGAGTTTGCGAAGGCCTACCTCACCAAGGACGTGAGGGAGCTGCTGCTGCGCGGCGGCACCCAGTACGTGGGCCCTTACCAGCTGGAGCAGCTGGAGCCGTTCCGCGGCGCCTTCTTCGAGCCCACCCGCGGGCTGGATTACCTCTTTTTCAAGGACCAGGCCTGGCGGATCACCGAGAACAGCATCACCACCGACGACATCAAGAACATCCGCTTCAATATCTGGCAGGACGCCGTGCATGAGTTCTCCGGCATCGAGCTCACGCCGCCGCTCCTGACTGTCCAGCTGGACGACCTGGGCGACTATCATGTGCAGCTCACGGACACCGGCAAGCGCTGCCACTTCCTGCAGTTCCTGGTGAACGCTTCCAACTTCACCTGGAGGAAGAAAGCGCCCACCGAGGACGACGTTCTCTCCAACTCCCAGCACCTGGTGTCCAAGCTCTGCGCCTTCGGGTACCTGTGCAACTCCTACAAGGACATGGGCAACGCCAAGGCGGTCATCGCCATGGACGGCAAGATCCAGGACTTCGACGAAGCCAACGGCCGCACCGGCAAGTCGCTGCTGGGCCTGGCGCTGAAGCAGGTGTTCCCCCGGAACAAGTCCCTGGACGGGAAGGCCCTGGGCACGAGCAACAATAACCGGCAGTTTATCTGGGAGGGCCTGGACGAGCGGAGCCGGATTGTTATCGGCGACGACCTCATGAAGGACTTCGATTTTGACAGTCTCTTCTCCCTCATCACTTCCGACTGGCCGGTGAACCCCAAGGGCGCGCCGGCGTACACGGTGCCCTTCGTGAAGGCTCCGAAGATTTACCTCAGCTCCAACTTCTCCGTGAGCGGCGACGGCAGCAGCTACCGTGCCCGTCAGTGGCCGCTGGCCTTCTCCGACTTCTACAACGAGGAGCACCAGCCCGTCCAGGACTTCGGTGCGCTCTTCTTCGAGGAGTGGGATACGGACCAGTGGACGCTCTTCTGGAACCTGGTGGCGCAGTGCATCCAGCTGTATTTCCGTTTCGGGTACGTGCCCGCTCCGGACAACCGCCTGGAGGACCGCCGCCTGGCCCAGCAGATCGGCGAGGACTTCATGTCATGGGCGGATGAGTACTTCGAGCCGGCGGCCGGCCACCTGAACATCCGCATCCTGCGAAAGGAGATGTACGGCAACTTCATCGAGCACGTGCAGAGCGCCCGCGGTTCCAAGGTGTCCTACTCCCCGAAGACCTTCTCCATGCGCCTGGGATACTACACGCGCCTGAAGAAGCTGTTCCTGAACCCGCACCTGTACAATCCCACCACCGGAGCCTGGAACAGCTACGACAAGGACGGACGGCCGGTCAAGCGCGACACCACCAACGGCCGCGAGTTCTTTGTCATCGGTGACCCCGACTACTACAATACGCACGCGCCGGGCGTGCCGGTATCGGCCATTCCGGAGGCCATCCCGGGCCTGCAGCTCGCGGATGACGATGACCTGCCTGTATAATGAGGGAACAGTACCTACTGCGCGCAGACTGGCAGATCCAGGCCTTCCGGAACCGGTACGCCAAGTTCATCCAGAACAATCACGACCGGTTCCTGGAGTGGTTCCTGAAGCTGCCGCTGTACGAGTGGGTCCGGATCCCCTTCCAGGAGTCGAAGATGGAGGCCGGGCTGGGTCTTTTCTGCCTGCTCTACATCGACGGAGAAATCAACCTCTGCGTAGACAGAACCGTCACGCACATCCAGCGCTTCGCAAATAACGACAAAGAGTACGAAGAATACATTACCAAACACTTTAATAAACAACCTAAAAAGTTATGAACAAGCACCAAAAATTGAACGAAGAGCACCAGGCCCAGATGGCCGGACTCTCCAACCCTGACCGCTACACGTTTGTGGACCTCGGCCTCCCTTCCGGCCGTCTCTGGGCCACAGAAAACGCCCCGGGCTTCTACACCTTTGACGAAGCCGTGGACACCTTCGGCGAGCTGCTTCCCAAGGGCTCGGCCATGGTGGAACTCATCGAGGAGAGCGAGGTGTCCTGGAACAGAGAAAAGAAGGGCCTGGACATCACCGGCCCCAACGGGAACACCATCTTCCTCCCGGCGGATGGGTATCGCTGGGAGATGGAAGTCAAAAACGTGAAGCTGGAGGGTGACTACTGGACCCGGATGCCTCTCAGCCAGACCGGCGCGCGCGGCCTGTACTTCTGCTCGGGCGGCGTGTACCCCCTGAACTACCTCAGCCGCTCCTACGGCTTCTCCGTGCGTCCTTGCCGAGAATTGCATTGAAACCATTGACAACTGCCGGCGCCTATTTGCCCAGGCGCCGGCATAACCACACGTGCACATGAACAAAGCGCCATTTACCCCCCCCCTCCCCAACAATACAGCAACGGCCCACGGGCACATGGATCTCTGCGCCGGCTGTCCTCGCCGCATCCACGGAAAATGCAGATGGGAACCCGGAGACTACTGCAAGGCCATCCGCTCAAAATAAACACTGAAGCCATGAAGACCATCGAACAATTCACAAGCAAACAAGCCGCGCAGCGGTTTTCTGAAAAAATAAGACAGGCGGCCCCCGTCTCATGTTCTGGCGTCTATGTTATGAACCACCGCTACGCCTGCACCGTCACCGGCGACTTCACCCAGGAGCAGCTCCAGCAAGCTAAACTGTAACGCCATGGAAAAGAACAGAACAGCCCGGGAACTTGCGGAGATCCGGATGGATGACACCCGCATCGCCGTCTACCAAGGCATCGCTCTCTACAAAGAGGAACTTTGCAAGCACCTCATGTCCTTCTACAAGGGAGAGCTGGCCGTGTATGTAAAAAGCGCCGACGTCTTCCACCAGCCCGTCCACATCCACATCGGCAAATGGGGCCACGTCTACATCGAGAACGGCGGCGAGGATTACTTCGTGGGAGAGGACCGCCTGGAGATGATCATCAACGAACTCTGCGCCGGGCGCGTTTACCAGAACGGGAAATACTCCAGGAGGGTCGGCTTCCTGCTAGCGCCATTAAAGAAGACCCTGCCGATGCCCTTCGACCATATACTCCCGCCTTTTTGACGTATGAAGAAGATCATGTTCTCACACAAATGGGGCCTTCAACAGGCCGTCATCGACGGAACGAAGACCACCACACTCCGAATCATCCCAGAGAAGACCATCAAGGCCTCGAAGGATCCGGCCAACCCCTTCGACTATCCGGACCGGGAGAAGCTCATCCTGGCCGCCCCCTATAAAGTGGGCGACGTCGTGGCCGTGGCCGAAGCCTATCAGGACATCTTCTCGCCCCTGGACTGGGTGAACCGACTCATCCACCAGGACGAGCCGGGCTGGAAGAACAAGATGTACGTGAGCGCCGACCTCATGCGCTACTTCATCGTCATCACCGGCGTCTCCGCCAGGGAGGTCCAGAGTCTCACGGAGGAAGAGTTGCTGGCCGATGGCCTGCACGCCTTCCGGGATGCAGCGCTCCAGGCCCGGCCGACCCTGGCCAAGGAGTTCCGGAACGGCCGCCTGGTTCCGGAGTTCTTCTTCCAGACCATGCACCTGGACATCCAGAAAGACAACGCCCTGGTGTACCGCTACACCTTCGAGCTCTGCAAACGAGGCACCTGCCGCGTCTGCGGCTGCACGGAGACATCCCCGTGTTTATACTGGCGCCACGGAGTTGCCCAGCCCTGCTGGTGGTTCGATGCCTCCGAGACGCTCTGTAGCCACTGTGCAATCCCGGAGATAGCCGACAGTCCGGACACCGTTCGCCCCATCGCAAGGAAAAATAGAACATGACGCTCCAGGAGGAATACCGGGCGCAGCGCGAAAAGCTGGCCACCGGCTACGGTTTCGGGGATTTTATCGACATGTTTGCCGCCCCGATGGAGCCGCCTGTCATCCTGTCCGTCTCCCTGGACCACGTAAAAGACAACAATCCAAGCGCATGAACTACACCACCGCTCCGCTCCCTTTTCTCGGCCAGAAGAAAGACTTCGCTGGCCGTTTTTCCGATGCCATCAGCTGCTTCACCGGCATCACTACAGTCGTGGATCTTTTCGGCGGCTCCGGCCTGCTGGCGCACACGGCCAAACAAGCCCGGCCGGACCTGCGCGTCATCTGGAACGACCACGACGACTTCACCGCCAGGCTTCGCGGAATCCCGGACACCAACGCCCTCCTGGGCAAAATCCGCGCGCTCCTGAAGGACGCGCCCAAGGGGAAACGGGTGGCCGATGACCTCCGGGCCGAAGTCCTGGCCACAATCAAGAACTGGGGGGGTATTTGGACCCCATCACAGTCTCCTCGGAGCTCTTCTTCGCCATGAACTACGCCTCCGGCATCGAGGACTTCGAGAGCAAAACGTACTACAACAACACCAAGGAGAAGATATACACGGCCGACGGCTATCTGGAGGGTGTAGAGACCACCAGGCTGGACTTCCGGAAGCTGGCCACCCGGTTCCAGGCCGACCCGCACGTCTGCTTTGTCATGGATCCGCCCTATTTATCCACGGAATGCGGCCACTACAAGCACTTCTGGAGGATGGCCGACAGCCTGGACACGCTGCCGATCCTGGAGGGGCACCCGTTCTTCTACTTCTCCAGCGATAAATCCAGGATCATCGAGCTGTGCGACTGGATGGAGCGCCAACACGGCATCCCCTCACCCTTCCGGAACGCGGTCCGGATGAGCCGTTCCGGAGGCATCCGCGACATCCGCATCACCGATCTGATGCTCTTCCGGAATTAACGGCCGGAAAAGCCGAAAACACAGCGCCCCGGAGCACCCTCCGGGGCTTTTTCGTACCCCAGGGGAGGAAACCCGCCGGCTGCCCGGCCCGTGGCCGGAATAGCGGCTGCAGGATAAGTCAGTTTTCGGGAACCGGAAACTGGCCTTTCAGTGCGAGTGTGCTGCAATTTCGCCCCCTGGCAACCCCCAAATAAAGATAATAATGAAAGTGTGCGGGAGGACTGAAAAACACGGAAGGCGCGGAGAATCAGCGAGATACATATATTATTATTAAATTTTTTTCTTTACTTAATACCCTACCCTTAAAAATTGGAAAAAAGTGTGCAAGTGTGCTACACTTTCAGTTAGCAACTTTTACGCGCTTTAAATTAACACTTTTAAAGCACTGATTTTCAGGTTAAAGAATGTAAGAAAATCACTTCAAATAAACCGCGTAATTGAAAGCACACATCCAGCACAAACCAGCACGATTTAGCACACTTGTCCCAGTCACCGCCCTGCACACTTCATTTGTACTGCTTAAATCGCTGATTTATAGCACGTTAATAGCATTAGCACACTTGCACACTTTTTCAGGCATTTTTGGGAGGGGGTCTCGTTTTTCGTGAATTTTTCTAACTTTATTCGCAGAGGGTCCCAGTCCCCGGAAAAGACCGAGATTTTTTTGATATTTGCGCCATGGCTCCAGACATCACCAATACCCAGACGGTCACAGTGAAGGTGCTCCCGGCTCTCCGGGCGTACATCCTCGCCGTAAACAATGACTCCGACATCATCCTGCCGAGCCGTGAGTCCAGGCTGTGGGGCCTGGTGAAGATGCACCTGGCCACTATCCCGCCGGATTACAAGCCGACACCAGCAGGCGGATCGGAGAGCTGCATCCGGATCGGCATCTACAAGACCAAGCGCCAGGAGTACAACCGGAACGCCCGCCGCGTCATCTACCAGGAGACCCTCTTCCGCGACTATCTAACACCCGCCGGTCAGAAGGCCATCGCCGACTATCTCACCAGGTACTTCAAGCAGACCTTCAGGAGCTACATGTCCGGCGCCCTGGGCAATAACGACGAGCTCTCCATCCACGACGCCATCCTCCAGTTCTGCGCGCTTTACAAGATAAACATGGACATCATCACCTACGAGATGCTCCGGAAGGACTGGTTCCGCTTCCGCCGCCGGCACCCTGCCGGATATGTAATTCCGATAGAAAACAAAGACTTTTAGAAAAAAGTCACCCCCCGAGAAGTCCCACTTTTTAGCGTTCATTTTCGCCAGTTATGACAGAAATCTCCAGCCACTTCGCACTCATTGACCCCGAGCTCATCCGCGAGACCATGAAGCTCCAGCGCGTCACCTATATCCCGACCGGTTCCCAGGAGTTCAACTGTATCGCGCCCGTCTCCCTCACCCAGACGCCATCCACCGGCAACTCCGGAACCGTCTGGACCATCTCCTTCAAGGCGGTGACGAAAGACTGCGCGGTGCGTGAGTATAACGGCAGCCGCTATTACATCGCCGTCATCATGAGCGACGGGTCCGCCAGGATCATCGGTACAGCTTCGGAGGTTCCCCTGGTGACTGTGACCCCGTACGGGAACTCCAGCGAAGTCGCCACCACCTTCAGAGCTGCCGTTCCTATCGACCTGTAGCAGGTTTTCTGTCCTATTTTATACCGTTTCGGCTGCGTAATTTTGCGAAAACGGTATAATATGAAGCACAAACCACAGCCGACCATTGTCTTCCTCACTGACATCCCAGCTCCGGCTTCCGGAGACCAGGAGCTCATTGTCATCTCCGACGAAGACAAAAAGGCATACCGCGAGGCCATCGTCAAGCCCTCCGCCTCCCTCCTTGCATATCCTTCAGACTTTTCCGACCCGGAGATCCAGGCCGGAAGCATCGCATACCATCCCATTTTCGGCACCATTTCCTACCGCTCCTGGTGGCGCTTCTCCACGGCCCAGTTCATGGCCGACCTGAAAGCCGCCGAAGAGAACCCGAACATCTACGGCCACCTCATCCATGTGGACAGCGGCGGCGGTGACGCCTTCGGGCTCCACGAGGCCTTCGAGCTGGTGCGCGACCTGAAGAAGCCCTGCGTGGCCGTCATCGAGTCCTGTGGTGGTTCCGCCGGTTACTACCTGGCAGCTGCCGCCGATAAGGTGTACGCCTCGGCGGAGTTCTCCATGGTGGGCTGCATCGGCATCGCCTCCGTCATCGTGGACGACTCCGAGTACTGGGAGAAGTCCGGCGTCAAGTTCCGGACCCTGGTCTCCAACTACTCGCCCCTGAAGAACAAGATCTTCCACGACGCCGAGGAAGGGAAGACGAAGGAATACGTGGAGCGCTACCTGGACCCCATGGCGCTCCAGTTCATCAACGACGTGAAGTCCGTCAGGCCTTCCGTCTCCGAAGCCGCCCAGCAGGGCGACACGTTCTACACCCAGGAGGCCATCGCCGCCGGGCTCATCGACGGGAAGAAGTCCGTGGATGACGTTCTGGACGAGATGCTCTCCGAAGCTGCTGCCGCCATCGAGAAGCAGCACATCGAACAGATAACTCCATCCGTAGATATTAACACCTTAAATTTCAACTAGTAATGAAGAAATTTGTTACCAGGCTGAAGGCCGTGGCCGAGAAGCTGGGCCTCCAAGCCAAACTCGCCGACAAATCCCTGTCTGCCGAAGAGCAGAAGCAGATTGTCGCGGAGTACCACAAAATCCACGGCGAGGGCTCCTTTGACGCCGACAAGGCGGAGTTCGAGGCCGAGCAGAAGACCGCCAAGGAGAACGCCGCCCTCCAGGCGACCTTCGCGTCCGTCGCCCAGGAGCTGGGTGTGGAAGTCTCCGCCGAACAGGCCAAGACTCCGGAAGGACAGGCCAAGATCCTGGGCGCCATCTCCGACCTGAAGGAGACCATCTCCAAGATGGGCGCACAGAGCCAGGAAGCCAAGCCCGAGGCCACCGTCGTGGCTCCCGTAGCCGTGACCGGTCTCCACACTGCCGAGGCTGCCTTCGGCATCAAGCACCCGTTCTACGCCACCACCAAGCGCTACAACAGGATCCTGGTGGAAGGCAAGATCACCGGCACCCCTTCCAAGGCTGACCGCGACACCCTGGAGGCCGACGTGACCGCCTACGCCGAAGGGCTCACCGCCCGCTACGCCGAACTGAAGGAAGCCGGCCTCCTGACCGCCATCCGTCAGGGCACCGTGGATCTCACCGCTCTGTCCACCGACACCGAGATCGGCACCCGTCAGTTCAACATCCGCCGCGATATGCTCATCGCGCGCATCGTCACCCTGCCTTCCCTGGCCGACATCTTCCCCACGGTGTCCAACGTCCAGAGCGGTCAGGTGATCACCAACGTCCTCCTGTCCGAGGTCTCCCAGTCCTACCAGGCCGGTGAGGTCTTCAAGGGCGGCGCAGAGTTCATGCCGGAGAAGGCCATCGTCCATGACGCCATGGCCAAGGTCCTGTTCGAGGATATGAAGCAGCTGGAGTACAGCTACCTCAATTATCTGAACCGCGAGGGCTCCGACCCCGTGAAGTGGACCCTCATCGAGTGGATCATCCTCCAGCTGGCCACCCAGATCAACAACGAGCGCGTATCCCGCTCCATCGTAGGTGTGCGTGTGGAGCCCGTCAAGGGTGTAGCCTCTCCTGCCAACTTCGCATCCACTGGCGTCCTCTGGCGCCTCATCTCTCTGTTCGAGGGCAAGAAGCTCCTGCCCTTCACAGACAGCGCCCTGGCCGACTACAGCGCCTCCGACTTCGGCGACGTGGTGGTAGCCTTCGTGGAGAAGATCAAGGTGGTCCAGCCGGAGCTCGGCAAGAAAATGACCATCTACCTGAACGCCACCCACATCCCCCTGTACCGCAAATGGTACCGCGCCACCTTCGGCAAGGACATGGACTTCGAGGGCGAGGCAAAGAACAAGGTGCCCTACCACGACAACCCCATCAAGTGGGTGCCTAACATGGGCAACCTGAAGTTCATGTTCGCCACCATCGAGGGTAACATCGAACTGCTCCAGAACTTGCCCGGCGAGGAGTACAACACCAAGTTCGAGCGCCATCTGGAGGAGGTTATGGCCTACTCCTACTGGAAGGAAGGCTCCAGCGCGAGCTTCGTCGGCAAGGCGTTCCAGACCCTGGCCGCCCTCATCGCCAACGCAGGCGCGGGCCAGTACGTGTTCATGAACTGGCCGGTGATCGAAATCGCCGCCGACGCTACCACCCCGTCCGTAAAGGACGCATCCGGTGCCGACCTGGGCTTCCTCCTGAAGACCAACGCGAACACCAAGGCCACAGCCATCACCGACATCCTCGGCGCCAAAGCAGGCGTGGTTTACCGTATCGAGTGCGGCAGCACCACCAACGCCACCACCATCGCCAAGAGTGGCAAGTTCGCCAAGCTCACGGCAGCATGGGAGCCCAGCGCCGTAGGTGCCTACCTGAAGGTGTACTACAACCCGGCCGATGACGAGTTCATCGAGGTAGCCCGCGGCTAATCTTGTAACCAAGGAGGGCCGGTCCATCCGGCTCTCCTTTAATAAGCTACAGCCATGAAGAAAGTACCTACCATTGCATCCGTAACGGACCACGAAACCCAAGGGAAGCGTATCTACACCGACATCTTCCTCATCCCGGAGGATTCCGTAGACCTGTCCACCGAGCCGGAGATCGACGAAGAGGAGCGGACCATGGAAGCCCTCACCATCAAACAGGGAGAGGCCTGGGTGAAACACCAGGCCGTGAAGTTCACCCCGGCCGACACCAACGAAGGCCAGGGCGGTGACATCACCACCGACGTGAACGGCAACCTGGTCTACACCGTAGGCGGAGACCGTCCGGAGATCGACGACTTCATCGAAAACCAGCACGGCCGCGGGTTCTTCATCGGAACCATCGACCGCGTCTCTGGCAAGAAGAAGATCTACGGCCGCCCCCGCTGCCCGTACTACTTCCAGAACCACAGCCGCCGGAAGAACGGAGAGAACACCAGCTGCGACATCACGTTCACCAGCCCCTTCATCTTCCAGCCCCTGGAGTACCTGGGCGAGTTCACCACAACGGTCAAGCCCGGAACCTAACAGGCAACCATCTCACCAGACAGGGCCGCAGGAGCAGGCGGCCCTGTTTTTTCTAAAGACCCCCGAAGATGTACGACTTTCTCACAAAGAAAAAACTAAAGAAACGCGCCCAGGCGGGCCATATCCAGACCTATCGCGCCATGCTTTCAGAACGCCAGGTTCCCGCCTCCGGCTGGGTGGCCATCAACCCCCAGGAGCTGGCCGAGGACCTGCTGTACATCCTGCTGGACTACTACAGCATCGAGGAAATCGAAGCACGGGCGAGCGGTGCCGTACCGGCGGCCGATCATTTTCGTGATGCCACGAAAAAGGTCGGAGACACCACTGGCAGTGAGCCGGTAAAAAAAAAGTTTCTAAACAGCAGGAATATCCGAACATCCGCTGGAAAGACATGGACGACCCTGTCGTCCGCCTGGCGGACAGTATCTTCTCGGATCGCATCAGCTGCTGGCAGCGTCTTCAAGAGCTCGAAAAACTAACGCAGGAAGAGAGCGCCCCGGTGGCCGTCCTCCAGGAGATCGTCCAGCTGGAGATCCGCCGCGAGCTGTGCTTCCAGGAGCTCCGCCACCTGAACGACAAGGGCTCCTTCCTGGGCAAGCATCCCTTCATCTCCCAGAAGTCCGAGCGCGAGCAAGTGTTCCAGATGCTCAAAGACGACCCGGAGAAATACTTCGACGAGCGGAAGAAAATCGAGGACAACATATCCCGCTACTCCTCACAGATCAACGGAAAAAAATCATCTGAAGCCGTCCGTGAACGTGCGAAGGCCAGCCTGGAAAAGTACCAGGTGAAGCTCCAGCTATACAAGGACGTCTTCCGTGAATATATGGGCAGACAATGAAATTTGAAGACCACACCGAAGAGTTCACCAACCAGGTGAAGGATCTGGCCGTCATGGGCCTGGTGCCCCGTCAGATAGCGGAGCGCCTGTGCCTGGAAGGAGAAGAGCGCCGCGCCTTCATGATAGCCATCATGACCGATAAACACCCGCTGCACGAGGCATACATCACCGCCCGGCGGCACGGGATGGAGGATGCCGACACCGCGCTCATCACTCTGGCCGATGCCGGTGACACCGACGCCCTGGAGCTGCTCTATAAGGTGCGCTGGCAGGATAACGTGAACAAGGTGAAAAAAGAACTATTTGACGTATGAGACCAGACCGCCTCGAACTGCTGGCCACCTATGACGCCGACGCCATCCAGTCCTTCCTGGCCACCCGGAAGTCCGAAGTCATCCCTCCGGACATGTGCGACTACATCCTCCAGCTGGACTCCCTGGCCAAGATCTTCCACTACCACAAAAACAGCCAGAGCCGCGCCATCGAGGAGCTGCGGAAGCAGTGGCCCACGCTCACTGTCTCCCAGGCCCGGGAAATCTACCGCGACGCCATGGAGTACTTCTACCAGGACGCCGGTGTCAGCGCCAAGGCCTGGGATAACAAGTACGCCGACGCCCTGGACGACCTGGCCCGCGCCGCCATCGCCGCGGAGAAGTTTGCCACGGCCGAGAAGGCCTTCACCAAGGCGCACGAGCTCCGGACCAAGCAGCGGGAGCAGGAGGACTTCCACTGGCACGCCCCGGTCTTCTTCATCAATATCAACGTAAAGCCGGAGGATCTGGGCTACGCCTCCCAGCGCCTCATGGACATAGCCAGACGCCACGAGGATGACGAACTCCGGAAAATGATCAAGGGCCTGGAGACCACCGATTCCGAGAAGATCCGGCTCATGAACGAGGCGGGCATCCAGGACGCTCAGCTCGTAGAAGAAACCCCTGAAGACGATGAGTAAAGCACCCGCCGCTCCGGACTACGTGGAGCTCTACCAGAACAAGGTCCAGGCCCTGGTGAACATCGTGGACCCGAACAAGTTGTTCGCGGTGGCAGGCCGAGCCCTGGGTAAGACCTCCCAGATAACGGCCCGCCGGATCCTGCGTGTGGCCGATGAGATGCCCAGGGAGGTGTCTATCATCTCCCACAAGAGCTTCGTGGCCCTGTTCACCAACGTCATCCCCACCATCCTGGAGACCTTCCGATCGGAGGTAACGATGCCGGACGGCAGCACCCGCCCCCAGCTCATCGAGGGGGTGGACTACGTGGTAGGGGAGAAGGACCTGCCCAAGCACTTCCAGAGCCCGCGCTACCCGCTCCTGTACCCGGAGCGCTCCATCGTCTTCGCAGACGGACATGTGCTACAGGCCGTGTCCATCGACCGGGCCGAGTCCATCGCGGGCCGTTCCGTGGTCCACGCCTTCCTGGAGGAAATGAAGTACAGCGACGGCGAGAAGGTGCGGACGCGCATCATCCCGGCCATCCGTACCTCCCGTATCGGCATGGGCTCCGAGGCCCACAAATCCCACCTCCATGGCGGCATCACCGGTGTCACCGACATGGGCCGCGTCTCCCTGGGCGAGTTCAACTGGTACCAAGACTACGAGAAGGAGACCGACCCGCAGCTCATCGCCGACATCGTCACCCTCTCCCTGGAGATAAACAAGGCCCAGTACAACGTCTATATGGGCCAGAACGTAATCGCGGCGCAGAATAAGATACGGAAGTACCTGCCGCTCCTCCGGAGGCTCCAGAAGAGCGCCACGCTATACGTGCGCGCCAGCACCTTCGCCAACCGTGACGTACTGGGCCTGGAGTACTTCAAGACGCAGCGCGAGATCCTGGCCATGTCCGAGTTCCTCTCCTCCATCTGCTCCATCGGAGACCGTAACCGGGACAACCTTTTCTTCGACCTGTGGGATGAGCAGAAGCACACCTACGACGATAGCTACAAGTACAGCGTCATCGACAAGCTGAACCTAAAGGAAGCCTTCCGCATCACAGCCGAACACCTGAAATACTACCAGCCCAACGAGAAGCTGCTGCTGGGCTACGACCCCGGCTCCTTCTCCTCCGTGGTAGCCGCCCAGGTGGACCGCGGCGCCAACACACTCCGGATCCAGAAGGAGTTCTTTGTCTATCCTCCGGAGGATGCCGCCGACCTGGCCGCCCAGATCAACGCCTACTACGGCCCGGCCGCGAAGCTCCGGCAGATAGACCTGTACTACGACCGTGCCGGCAACAAAAAGAACAAACAGTACGAGAGAGACGCGGAGACCGACGCCAAGCGCCTGAAGAAAGAGCTGGAGAACTACGGCTGGAGGGTCCGGCTCATGAACCTGGGCCAGGCCACCATCTTCCACTGGCAGCACTACCGGCTGTGGCGCCGGCTGCTGGCCGAGAACGAGCGCAGCGTCCCCCGGATCCGCATCGACTCCAATGAGTGCCAGAACCTGGTGAGCGCCATGTACTGCTGCAAGAAAATCCCGGGATCCTCTCCCGTGGAGCTGGACAAAAAGCCGGAGAAGACCGTGCCCATCCAACTCCAGGCCGGACTCACGCCGCAGATCCCGTCGGCCATGACGTACCTGGTATGGGGGCTGTACGAGAAATTCTTCCCGGGCGTCAAATCCTTCACAAATACCGGCGGCGGTTTTCAGAATTTTATGGGATAAAATCCTGCACTTTCCCCTCTTTTGTGGCAAAAACACCAGAAAAGAGGGGGTATTTTTTGCATTTTCACACACGGAATGTGGGACACTGTGAGATTTATAAAATAGCTATCCTTCTGTGACTGGGACAGTTAAGCAAAAAATTTTCATCGTTTTCAAAAAATCCGCGCTTCGAGAGCGCGCCGCCGCTCATTTTTCCGTTTGTAATGCAACGGGCCGAAGTGACGGAAATATGACAGACCGCCCGGTTTTTGTCCTTTTCCGGGAACGGACTCCGGACTATCTTCGCATCAGATAAAAAAGCCATGGAAACAATCAAAGGAATAGCAGCGCTACAGAGGGCCGAGCTCATCTCCAAGATGGGCGGCAGCTTCTCCATCTCCTTCTTCCCCTTCTCCAGGAAGAAGCCGTCGGCCGACCCGGACGCCCAGCTGAAAACCTTCCAGAACTGCACCATGCGCCTCCCGCTGCCCCACGATAAGTTCGACATCGACGGCAAGCACTTCTTCCTGTTCACCACCGACGACGATAAGCCGCGCGCCTGCTACCGTGTGCTCATCCGTTACATCGGCTTCTCCGACGAAAATTTCAAACTGTATAGAGTCCTTTGGTATGAATAAATTCGGCATCATAACCGGCGCGGGCTATGCCTTCACCTACCAGATCGGCAAGGGCCCCATCGCATCCCTGGACACCAAGGCACCGTCCAGCTCCGAACGCTCCGTCCCCCTCTCCGCGCAGAGGATGAACCCCTACTTCTTCTGGCCTGCCGGTGAGCATAACGACGACCCGGACGTCTGCGCCGACCTTATCAGCGGGAACCGCCTGCTCCCTTCCCTCATCGAGAAGCAGGTGTCCATCTTGTACGGCACGGGCCCGATGCTCTACACGGAAGAGATCCAGAAAGACGGCACCGTCAAGCGCCGCTACCTGAAGGACCCGGAGATCCAGGAGTGGCTGGAGAGCTGGCAGCAGAACGGCCTGCCGGCATCCTACCGCGACTACCTCCGGAACTGCATCCGCAGCTACTACTACAGCGAGGGCATCTACACCCAGTGGCACCTGGCGAAGGCGCTGCTGGCCGACCGTAAGGCCTCCCGCCCCGTGGTGGGTCTGGAGCACTACTCGGAGCTGCGCTGCCGCCTGGCCACGCTCACGGACATCTCCCGCAAGTCGGACGTGACGTCCAAGGACTTCGACAAGGTGCTGGTGGGCAACTGGAAAAAGGGCGGACAGACGCAGGAGTTCAAGGCCTACAAGCGCTTCAACCCCGCCAACCCGCTGGCCGTCTCCGGTGCCATCTCCTACTCCAAGAACGCCAACTACGAGACCGACATCTACGCCACGAACGTCTTCTTCAAGGGCATCAAGCCCTGGATCCGCGGCACCAACTCCACCCCGGACTACATCAACAGCTTCCTGGAGAACTCCCTGTCGGCCCGTCATCACGTCATCATCCCGGAGGCCTGGTTCGCCACCAAGCAGCACGCCCTTCAGGAGCTGTGCGACCTCAATGCCCGGAAAAAGTCCGAAGGAGCCAGCGACGACCAGCTCATCTCCATCAAGGTGGGCGAGGAGACGCTGGAGATCGGCACGGAATACACCGACGCCCTCCTGGACAAATACGCGAACATGGAACTGGCGAACCTCACCAACTTCCTGGCCGGCCGCGGCAAGAACCAGGGAAAGACCTACGCCACCCGCTCCTTCATCAATGAGAACGGAGACGTGGAGAAGTGGGAGATCGACGAAATCCCCCAGAAATACAAGGAATACATCGAGGCGCTCATCACCTACGACAAACGCGCCGACATGGTGCTCCTGTCCGCCAAGGGCATCGACCCGTCCATCTCCAACATCACCAGCGACGGCACCATCTCCAAGTCCGGGGCCGATGCCTACTACAATTATATCATTTACCTGACGCAGCAGTCCATCCCGGAGGAGGTGGTGTGCGCCGACCTGAACCGGGCCATCTCCATCAACTTCCCGGAGAAGTACCGCCAGGGCGTGCGGATCGGCTTCCACCGGCCCACCGTCCAGCGCCAGGAAGACGTCGCACCCTCCAACCGCATGTCCAACCAACCCGATCAGCAGTAAGCCATGAAACCCACCGACCTGTTCACCGACCTGAACGATTTCCAGGAATACACCGACGGCCTCACGGCCGACACCACCTACGCCCAGCTGGGCCCCTCCATCACCACCGTCGTGAACGCCACGGTGCTCCCCATGGTGACGGCCCAGGTGTACATCGCCCTCGCCCAGGCCACCGGCCCCCAGGACGGAGACTCGGAGGAGCAGCAGGCCATCAAGACGGCCGCCCTGGAAGGGAAGGAGCTCCTGAAGACCGCCGTGGCTGCCGGAGCCATGCTCCAGTACCAGATCTTCGCCTCCGTCAAGAAAAACGGAAGCGAGGGCTCCCTGTACAAGTACCAGCACGAGGAAATCAAGGACCACTACCGCGAGGCCCTCTGGGGTGCCATGGACCAGCTGCTGGAGCTGCTGGACACAAACCCCGACATCGGGGAATACAAGGACACCGACGAATACAAGCAGCGCCAGGAGCTGCCGGTGAAGAACGCCCGGGAGTTCGACCGCTACTACGGCATCGGGGCCAGCAGCTTCTTCTACCACAAGGTCCTCTTCCTGCTGCGCCAGGTGTGGCGCTCCGACGTGAAGCCGCTCCTCCCGAAGGAACCCACGGAGGAGATGACCGAACTGGCCAAGGAGGCCCTCTGCTACAAGGTGGTGGCCCTGGCCGTCATGCAGTTCGACGTGACCGAACTCCCGCGGGCTATCCGCTGGGATTACAACCACGAGTACACGAAGGGCTCCGACCCCCAGACCCGCTCCAGCCTGTATGCCCAGCTCATCGCCCGCTTCAACTCCGACGCGGCCACCCTGGAGAACCTGAAGCGCTCCGCCTCCGGCATCACCGCCGTGGGGATGAATAACAACCGCGAGGAGAACAAATACTACGGCGTACTATGAACAAAGTCAGACTGAACGGCTCCACCTACCTCCTGCCTGCCCGTTGGAGTGACATCCGCGACCGCGCCCAGTTCGTGGATATCTGCCGTGCGCTGCTGGAGTTCGAGACCGGCCTGACCTCCTTCGATGAGTTTCGCCTGTCTCTGACCCTGGCCATCCTGCGCCTGAAGCCGGAGAAGCTCCACGCCTCCGAGGCCCTGCACGAGAACCTCTTCCGGATAGCGGAGCTGCTGAACTTTCCCTATACCATCACCGAGCACCCGGACGGCTCCCGCACCGCCACCTTCACCATCCGCCTGGAGCAGAACCTGCTGCCGCAGGCCGGGGGTGTCACCGGCTACCGCTACGTCACCGACGCCGCCGGCATCGTGGACACCAACCTCACGGCCGCCCAGTATGTGGAAGCCCTGGCCATCCTGCCCCACGTGCGCGCCGCCCTGTCTGCCGGCAGGGATGCAGACCCGGCCCTGGACGCCCTGGCCCAGACGCTCTACCCGGGAGCCTCCGGGCTCTCCAGGGATGAGAAGGTGGCCATCTTCTACAACTACCGCGGCATCATGGACACCATCGCCGCGGATCCGGACTACGATCTCATCTTCAACACCCAGCCCGCCAAGGGTGCGCCCTCGCCGGTGGGCCCGCAGTCTTCCATCCTCGCCCTCTCCAAGGCCGGGTTCGGCAACATCGAGCAGATCCGCGCCCTGGACGTGTACACCTACCTGGCCGCCCTGGTCCAGCAGACAGTGGACTCCATCCGGGCCCTCGCGGGTTCCGGCATGAAGACCGGGGAGGTGGCGGACCGGCTCCGCCTGGATCCCGAGCAGGTGGCCCCCTATATGCAAAACTGACCCCGCCATGTTTATCAAGGACATCTTCCAATACTTCGCCGCCTTCGTTCCCGTGGACGTCCTGGCGCGCACGTTCCAGCTCTCCAGCGGCCAGGAGTACAAAGCCTTCAAGGCCGAGGTGCTCCACGCCGAGAGCGACCACCGGCTCCCCGGCATCACGGACTTCATCTTCGGCATCGACGCCGACATGATCCGCCAGCGCATCACCTCCGTCCGGGGCCCCTACCTGTTCGTGGAATACAGCCGCGTCACTTCCACCATTGCCGCCAAGGTGGACCGGAAGGACGACCGCTTCCACGTGGCCCTCTCCGTGGCTGCGCCCCAGCCCGACAACTACGACCTGGTGGGGAGCGCCCTGGACCAAGACACGACCCTCGCCCTCATCAGCGCCATCCGGCGCCACATGCGGGATGACGATGACCCCCAGCGTGGCATACAGTGGATGGAGTTCCCCGCCACGCTGTCGGTCTGGTCATCCAAGGAACTCTCGAACTCACACGGCTGGTCCATGGAGTTCGACATCCTGGGCGTGGACATCATATAAAGAAACCGGCAATCCGGAATCTGTTTGTTCATAATTTTAGGTTTTTTATGGCTGAAGGCTCGCCGGGAGGCGCGCCTTTAGTGTTTTTACGGCGATACAAGAAAAAAGTTTTGCAAAATAAAAATAAATCCCTACCTTTGCGATGTCTAACATATCCCAAGTCTTTATCGGGGCGCCCTCTTCCGGAGACAGTTCCCCATACAGACAGCGCAAAGAGAAATTTGCCCAGGTTCGCGGCATCCGTAAGGACCCGCAGCAGCGCCCCGGTGATGTGTTAGACAGAGCCTGGGCTTTTTTTATACCTATTGCTTTATGTCTAACAAAGCATCCACCCCTTCCCAGAAGGGCATCAAGGCCACCACCGAGGCCATCAACAACATCCTGGAAGGCTCCGCCCAGCTCCAGATGTGCCTGAACCTTTACAGCACCGCCGCTGCGGACAATTCCATCCCCATCGACCAGCAGGCCTGGAAGGAGGCCGCCGAGCTCATGCGCGCCCTGAACCGTCTCATGTACGGCGAGAAGGCCCGCATGGACCACATGGCCAGCAACCTCCGCGTGGAGACCTCCGTCAAGCGCTCCGTGCGCTCATTCCGCCGCAAGGCTTCCATGAACATCGCAAGCTAAAGGAGGACCGAGCCATGACTGGAACCATCAAACACATACATACTACCCGCGAGGATGCCTTCGGCGCTGCCACGCTGGACTTCTACCGCGAAGGCGGCACCCTGACCGTAGAGCTCCGCGACGACTACAAGGACGCCCTCGTGGCATCCGACGGAATGACCTACAGCCGGCACATGGCCGTCTGCGACCTCCGTGACTTCGGTCCGCTTCCCGAGAAGCTGGGCTGCTACCACGCCTACACCAAGGGCGGCATGGAGTACATCGAGTTCTTCCTGGAGAAGGAGGAAATCTCTGCCCTGGAGAGTTACATCCATTTTGGAAAATGGGAATAGGAGGACCGAGCCATGGACGAACCCATCAGAAAAAGCACCGGCCAGGCCGGCACCCGCATCCAGGACACCATCATCCAGGCCGTCTGTGAGACCAAAGCCCTGGCCGACAGCCTGGACACCCTCCAGAGTATATGCGGAGGCGATCCGCCGCACGCCCAGATCATCGAGCTGTACCAGCGGACTATGCTCACCCGGACGGAACTCTCTGAAATGCTCACCGACCATTTGATAGACCAAAGAAATCGTGTATCTTTGTAGTGCCATGTTCACCGACGACTTCACCCATCAGATAGGCTCCGTGTTCAACGTCCAGACGACCGCACTGCTCGCCAAGCAGAGCGCCGTGGCGGCCAGCACCTTCACCAGGCGCACCGGCCGCCTGTCGGCATCCCTTCAGGACCGCGCCACCATCACCGGCACGTCCGCCCAGCTGGAGTACCCCAAGTACATCCGCTTCCTGGACATGAAACGCAGCCGCACCGGAGCACGCAAGATCCACGGGCCCATTTATAACCGGCCCATCTACGGCTATCTGGTGGGGGGCGTCCGCCGGTTCCTGAACGCGGCCATCCCCAAGGCTATGATCCGCGCCATCGACGGTGCCATCACCAGCGTGAAGTAAGCCATATTTATCCCAGGAAAGGACAGATGCAAATCTGTCCTTTTTTTATTTGTGTTCCGGGGCTATTTTCGCCCAGAATAAAACCCCGGGATATATGGGAAAACTGGAAAATGAAATAGTCAAATTTATCGCCGAGGTAGAGCTGGACCCGCAGACCGCCGCCCAGTACCAGCAGAACCTCGCCGACACGGAGAAGCACAACGAAGCCCTCCGGAAGTCCATCTCCGAGACCGTCAGGAAGATGGAGGAAATGCGCGCCCAGGGTAAGCAGAACACCGAAGAGTTCAAGCGCCTGCAAGCCTCCCTGGACGCCGACGTGAAGGCCCTGAAGGAGTCCACCAAGCAGTCGGACAAGTACGCCGCGGCCCTGGGTGTCCAGGCCATGAGCATGACCCAGCTCCAGCAGCGCGCCAAGCTCCTCCGGAAGGAGATGAACGCCGTCCACAAGGAGACCAACCCACAGCTGTGGGAGAAGTACCACAAGGAGCTCCAGCAGGTGGAGAAACGCATGGCCGAACTGAAAGGCGGCACCGACAGCTTCGGCAAGGCCTTCTCCGGACTGAAGGGGAAGATCGTCCCCACCTTCGACGTGGTGTCCCTGGGGCTCAAAGGCATCCATGCCCTGGTACAGGTCGGGAAGAAGCTCTGGGGAGACCTGAAGACCGAGACCCAGAAGTGGGGAGACGCCATCCAGGTGGAAGTGGCCGCAGCCGAGGCCGTCTGGCATCACTTCGTCAGGAATATCTCCGCCTCCCGTAATGAGATCACCCTGACCTACCGGGAGGTGGCCGCCCTGGCCCGTGAGGCCGCCAAACTGAAGGATGAGATCTTCGAGCTCACTAACTCCTACAAGATAGAAGAGGCCCAGACCCAGCAGACCATGCAGGAGCTGGAGGCCACCTTCCGGAACACATCCCTCCCTATCGAGGAGCGCAAGACAGCCCTGGAAAAAATGAAGGACCTGGAGCTCAAACTGGCCCAGGACCGTCTGCTCATCGCCAAGCAGGCAGAGGACGCCGCCTACGACGACTTCCGCAGGATGACAGCCCTGGACCGCGAGGCGGCCGAGTCTTTCATATCGAACTACCTGGAGGCGAAGAAGAGCGGCCTCACGGAGGAAGCCGAGGCCTACGCCCAGCTGATCGCCCAGGAGGAGTACCTGAACACGGCGGTCACCTCCGGCGCCTTCGTCTCCAAAAAGACCTACCAGAACACCTGCGACGATTTGGAGCGCGTCCGCCAGAAAATCGCCGACACATCCGACGAGGTGAAGACCTTCTACGCCCAGCTCCAGCAGTACAACCTGGGGAACGACGCCGTCACGGGCGCCTACGCCGACGCCTTCGCCGGCCGCATCCAGGCACAGGCAGCAGCTGACCCTTCCGCCATGGAGGCCAAGTACGCCCGCCTGAACGGCCAGCTCTCCGGGAAGGGGTCGGGCCGTGGCGCTTCCTCCGGCAACACAACGGACCCCTACACCCGCCAAATCAAGGCCCAGGAGGAGCTCTACAAGGAGCAGCTGCTTCAGCTGAAGAAGTCCCTGGCCGACCAGGAGATCACCCAGAACGTCTACGACGCCAAGGCCCTGGCCCTCCAGCAGGCCCACATCAACGCGAAGATCGCCATCAATAAGGCCTACCACAAGTCCACCGTGGACCTGGAAACCCAGCAGGCCGACATCCGCATCAACCAGCAGAAGAAGATCCAGGCCGTCCTGGAGAAAGGGAACGAGGAGTTCCTCGCAGAGATGGAGCGCCAGTCCAAGGAGACCGACGCCGCCATCGACGCCTACCTGGACTCCCTCGTCGCCTCCGTCACCGATACCATCGACGACCCGGCGCTCCTGGATCCCGTCAAGCGCCTGGTCGAGCTGGCCGAGGATGAACTGACGGCAGACAAGAAGAGCCGCGGCGCCCGCCGCCAGCAGGCCGACACCAACTACGACACGGAGCTGGCCACCCTCACGGAGAAGCACGAACTCATGCTCGTCTCCGAGGAGGAGTTCCTGGCCCGCAAGAAAGCCCTGCACGAGGAGCACGCCAAGGAGATCGCCCAGATAGAGCTGGAGGCGTGGGATAACGCCTTCTCCGTGGCCTCCGACATGCTCAACCAGATGGCCCAGCTGTCCTCCTCCATGCAGGAGGCGGAGTTCGCCCAGGTGGAAGCCTGGAAGAAGAAGGAGCTGGCCCTGGCCGGCGACAACGCCGACGAACAGACCCGCATCGAGGAAGAGGCGGAGGCCAAGAAACTGGAGATCCAGAAGAAGTACGCCGACGTGGACATGGCCATCAATATCGCCAAGACCATCGCCGACGGTGCCGGGGCAGCCATCAAGGCCTTGTTTGATCTGGGTCCCATAGCCGGCGGCATCATGGCCGGCATCATTGCCGCCACAACAGCAGCGCAGGTGGCCACCATCGTGGCCCAGCGGAACGCCATCCAGAACGCGGCCCCCGGCGCTGCATCCGCCAGCTCCGGGGAGTCCTCCGTCGTGGGGTTCTCCGAGGGCGGCTTCACCGGCCAGGGAGGCAGGCACCAGGTGGCCGGTGTGGTGCACCGCGGAGAGTACGTGGTCGCCGCTCCGGAGCTCCGCGACCCGGAGGTAGCCCGTGACGTGGCCCGCATCGAGCAGAAGCGCCGCGCCCGCATCGGCGGCCGGCAGCTCTTCGGCTCGGCCGGCTTCGCAGAGGGCGGCTTCACGTCAGAAAGCGGGAACCAGGAGACGGGCGACGCCGACACGATCCAGTTCCTGTCCGACATCCTGGACGTCCTTCTGGACATCCGCAAGACCCCTATCCCGGCCATCCTTGCCGTCTCTGACTACGAGGCGACGAAGGCACGGCTGGAGCTGTCCAAGAAATTCACATCATTAAGGAGTAAGAACGGATGAGACTGACAACCGAAACGGGCGAGCTCCTGCTTCCCGATGACTTCCGGCTGGAGATAACGGCCAACCACCCCTTCTTCTCCGACGAGGGGACGGCATCCGCGCCGCTCACCCTGCCCGCCATCGCAACCAACCGCCAGCAGCTGGGGAACCCCGAGAACCCCAACCGGGCCCGCCGCTATCCTCGTATCTTCAAGGGCACCATCTCGCACTCCACCTACTCCCGGCCGTGCAGTATCATCGTGTCCGGAGGCTCCAGGAAGGAAGGCATCGACGCCACCGTGGCACTCCAGGAGTCGGAGATGTACGCCGACCTTCAGGAGAAGAAGCTGCCGGACCTGTTCAAGGAGTACCAGATGGACGTGGGTCACGCGCCGTGGGAATATTACCACGACCGGAGCCTGGGCACCTCCAGCCCCTTCACCTTCTTCCCGGTGGCCACCGATAAGGAAGAGAACGAGGGGAAGGTGACGGTCTTCGTCATGAACCAGCCGGAGCGCAACGGCAAGTTCACCACCCGGCGCCAGGTGAAGATTGGAGACACCACGTCCATGTGCCCGACCGGCTACGGCATCACGCCCTTCTTCTACCTCTGGGCGGTCATCCGGATGGCGTTCCAGTACTGCGGGTACAACATCACCGAGAACGTCTTCGCCACCGACCCGGAGCTCCGCCACATCGTGGTCCTGAACCGCTGCGCGGACGCGCTGCTGTCAGAGGGCCATCCCTTCATTGGAGACCCAACGCCCGGTACCAACGAGAACTCCTTCTATATCCGCGGAGACATCCTCGTCCCGAACATCACCATGGGCGATCTCATCTCCTGGCTCCGGGATAAGTTCGGGGCCTTCGTCACCGTCAGGGATAAGTCCGTCTCCGTCCGCCTGCTCCGGGATGTCATCGCCGCAGGCTACGACGAGGACCTGTCTATCTACGCCCAGGATAAGCCGTCTGTGTCCTACCCGGAGCCGCGCACCCTGCACTACGAGCAGAGCGCCGATATCGACGGTGCGACTCCTGCCGCCGACTCCCTGGAGGATCTCCGGGAAGCCTATCCCGCCACCGCAGACGTGGATCAGAGCTCCAGCATCCAAGGCGCCGGACTCTTCCGCGTCTCCTCCCTGGGTAAATACTACTACAAGGAAACGGATAAGAGCGAACCCAAGCTGGTGGGCTCGGAGGCCATCGCCTTCTCCAGAAACCTGGGCATGGAAGAGGAAGAGCTGACGCCGGACGACAGCTTCGTCCCCATGATTTACCACCACAGCCTTCACCTGTACATGCCATACCTGGGAGAGCGCGACCACCGGATCCTGGATGTAACCGGCAAAGAGCGGGCGGCAGACCTTCCCATCATGGTCTGCTATGCGAACTATTTCATCGACGCCAGCGACGTGACCCACTGCGTAGGCACCACCACCGACCACATGTACGGCACCGTTCCGGCAGGATCCACCCTTCCCGGTCCGCTCACCCCGGAGGGTATCGTACAGCGGTACTTCCTGCACTACTGGACCCTCCTGGCGGACGGCGCTCCGGAGCTCCAGTGCTCCCTGAAGATACCGCTGAACGTGCTGGGCCGGATGGACATGTTCACCCCCAAGCTCCTGAACGGTGCCCTGGTGCTTATCAAATCGCTGAAGTACTCCATCTCGGCTGGCGGCGTGTCCGCCTGTGACGCTACGCTCCAGGTGCTCCCGGCCTACGACGACACCACGCCCATCCCGCAGATCCTGTTCAACGACAACTTGGTGTGGGGCATCGTAAGCACCCGCAAAATCTACAACGAAGGAAACCACAGACACGGGAAGGAGGTCTTCGAGACCGACGGCCTCGCCGATTACACCATGGCCGACGCGCCGCTCTACCCGCCGACCAAGGTGGGCGAGGTGGCGAAGTTCCGCAACCGGTGGCTCAAATACACCTTCTACAACAACGGCTTCCGGCGGCGGAGCTCCTGGGATTACACCCACAACTATACGGAATACTTTGTCGGTAAACTACAAAACACAGAGTAATGAAAAAGACCTACATTTCAGAAATCACCCAGCGTTCCACCCCGGCAGCTGCCGGCCTGGAGGACCTGGCCGACCTGGTCATCGACCAGATACCTACCGCCGCGCCGGTCTCCGTCACCATCACCGGCGACGGCCTGACGCTGGTGTCCGATAAGTACTACGGCGACACGGCCGGGGAGCTGCATCTGGACCTGCGCGACCTGGTACGGGAGAAGACATACCTGCCGGTTCCCGGCCTCAATGAAGACGAAGACGCCATCATCACCGGCATCGACTCCGTCCGCGTGGAGACGGCATCGTCCATCTACCTCCAGGTGACTGTATCGGCTGTGGGCGTCACCCGCTCCTGGGGCTTCCGGGCCTATCCCTTCAGCTTCTTCCCCTCCCGCGTGGCAACCGGTTACGAGTATAAGCCGGAGGCAGACGAAATACGGGTCCCCGGGAACTTCCTGCTGCCCTTCGCCGCCTTCGATCCCTCCCACGGAGAGAGCTCCACGTCCTTCTTCCAGATAGACTTCATATCGGCCACGAAGAAGGAGACCATCATAACCAAGGCCATCGCAGGGCCGCAGGATGCCAACATCGTGTCCTGTCTCCTGGAGCTCTCCGGGCTGCCGTACACGCCCGGGGAGCCGTTCTACCTGGAGCGCCTATGGTCCGTCGGCGCACTGCGCTTCGTGGCCCGCTCCCCGATATACATCCCCACGCAGGAAGACATGGAGCAGTATGCCTTCCTGAACCGCGCCGGCATCTACGAGAACATCCCCATGTCCGGGGTCCTGCGCGACATCCCGGAGTTTGACATTGAGGTACTCCAGCACAGCTCCGGCTTCGAGAAGGTGTCCGGCCACAGCGCCGACTTGCACGAGCAAAACAGCGGCCCCGTCACCTACCAGACCGCCAAGGCCCTCTCCGCCCACATGCTCTCCAATATGGCCTACCATTTTGACAAGGCCATGGGCATCTGGCGCCGGATCATCATCGACTCCCCGTCCGTAGCCATCGCCCGCCGCTCCGGCGTGTACGACGTGGTGTTCTCCTGGCGCTACGCAGATAATGACGAAATGGATAACATTTAACACAACGATACAATGGCAACCTGCACAAAAAGGGAACCCGTAGAAAAGGGCTCCGACTTCCGTTTAAGAGTACACATCACCAACCTGGGCGACGGTATCCATGTGACGGACCAGAACGTAGACCTCACCTGCACCATCAAGGTCAAGGACACCGAGATAGCATACACCAAGGACCAGCTCACCCCACTGGACCAGGACAACTATATCATCCCGGTGGCCACCGGGACACTGGCCAGGGGCGACGTATTCCTGAAGACCGAGACCTCCGTCCCGGATATCGCCTTCCCGGACGGCACCCGCGACGAGGTAAGAACCACCGACACGGGCGTCACCATCATATAAGCCCGCGCCATGCACAAGACCAGGACCACGTTTATAGGACAGGTCGCCAAGCTGGTGGCCGAGTTCCTGCGCCACAAGGTGGAAGCGGGCCGCGACACCGTAGCCCAGACCGTGAACACGCAGCCGGAGAACGTCGTCAAGGTGACGGTGAAGCTGCTGGGGCTGGTGGCCATCGTCTCCATCGCCCCCATGAAGGGCACCCAGGTCCAGGCCGAGTTCGTGCGCACCGCTCCGGCCGCCACCATCCGCGACTGGGTGTCCAACTTCATCACCGAAGACGGCCAGTACTTCCTGCTGGCCGACGGTAAACTCTTATTTGTAAAGGAGGAAGAATAAGATGCAGATCGACCCGCATAACATCGTACTATACCGGAGTGTCTATACCGGCGAACAGATTGACACCCTACTGGGGCTCATCCAACCGGCCAAGACTCTGGCCGAAGGGCTGGACACCCGCGTCAAGGTCATCGAGGACAAATTGAGCCCGAAGGTGGTCCTCACCATCCAGCAGATGGACTTCACCGGTGGTACCAGCATACAATCCCCGGCCGGCGGCGAGATCATCGCCGTGGAAGACCTTCCGCGTGGGTACAAGTGCTACTTCGACACCAACCACGGCTCCGAGCCTGTTCTTTTCCATGTGAACGACCAGGCCATGGGCCGACGCTATGATATAGGCACCACCACCGACAACTACTTCTGGCGTCTGGTGACAGAGGTGGGCGAAGATTACATTGTGCTCTCCAAAACCGACTGCGACCCCACGAGCGGAGCGCCTGCCGTAGGTGACAAGGTCATCACCGTGGGCAACCGCCACGACGTCCAGCGCCAGAACGTGAAAATCTCCACCACCATCGGCGAGAATCGGGACGAGTGGTATGCCGGCATCAGCTCCTACAACCTGGACAACAAGCTGGTGACGGTCGTGGGCGTGAAGGACGGCAAGGTGGGCATCTGGACCGAGAACGGCTACTTCTCCGGAGAGATACACATCACCGGCGGCCAGGGCCTGGATAACCTGGAAGAGTGGGAAGAGGTGGCCCAGCAGATCAGCGACGCCTGGGCCAAAGCTGTGAAGGCGGAGACCGATGCCGCCAACGCCCAGTACACCGCCGACGCAGCCACCCTGCGGGCGGAACGGATAGAGCTCCAGCTGGAGCGCATCAACTCCGACACCGTCCTGGACATCACCGAGAAGAAGGTCATCCGGACGGAGTGGATCACCATCAACGGCCGCGAGGATCTGGACCGAACCGGAAACAAGGGCTCCTACTTCAAGACCCGGAACCTTTACGACCAGTACGCCAGCCTCGGCGGGCGTGTACTGTTTAGCTACAACGGCGTAGAGTACACCTTTAACGGCGCAGAGTACACCTACAAGTCCATCGGCCTCTCCGCCCTGGATGCCGCCTACCTGGCGCTCCGGGAGTATCTGCGTGAGGTGGGCCTGAACGACCGCACCACCGACTTCGAGGGCTTCGACCGGCAACGCATGGCCGACCTCCTGACGGCATACTACGACGCGGAGAAGCAGGTGAACGACAGCATCACCGCCGCCGTGAAGGAGCGCATCGAGCAGGCGAAGGCAGAGGTGCTACAGGATCTCGCGGGCTTCCAGGAGGCCATCGAAGGCCAGCTGGAGGAGATGCAGGACGTCATCGACAACACCATCGAGACGTGGTTCATGGACGGCGCTCCCTCCCTGGTGAGCCCGCCCGCCTCCGACTGGAACACCGACGAACTGAAAAAGCGCCACCTGGGGGATCTGTACTACGACAACCTCACCGGCTACGCTTACCGGTTCCAGTACGGCGACAACAAATACTTCTGGAAATACATCGAAGACAGCGCCCTGGCCAAGGCCCTGGCAGCAGCTGCCCGCGCGCAGGACACCGCCGACGGGAAGCGCCGGACCTTCCTCTCCCAGCCTACGGCCGCCGATGCCTACGACCCCGGCGACATGTGGCTCCACGCCACAGTGGGGGACTACACCAACGAGACGCTGGTGTGCATCACCGCCAAGGTCTCCGGCGTGTCCTTCTCTGCCGCCCACTGGACCAAGGCATCCAAGTACACGGACGACACCGTGGCCAACGCCGCAAAGTCCGCCGCAGAGGCCGCCCAGCAGACGGCCGACGATGCACAGACGGCAGCGGCAGCAGCGCAGACGGCAGCCGATAACGCAGCCACGGCAGCAGCAGCTGCAAACAACCGCCTGAACGGCTGGGCATCTGACGGATCCATCTCCCCCGTGGAGAAGGAAGCGCTCCGGCAGCAGAAGGCCGACATCATCCAGGAGTACGGCGAATACATCAACCAGGCCACCATCTATGGAGTGAGCACCACGGCCTACATGGCCGCCTACACGGCCGCTATCGCCGCGCTGAACAAATACACCGCCGCATCTCCGGAAAACATCACCATCGACTCCGACTACGACGATATCGCCGCCTATTTCACCGCACGGACTACCATCGCCCAGGCCATCGCCACGGCCGCGAAGAAGGTGGCCACCGACGCTCAGGCGTCGGCCGATGCCGCCCAGGCTACAGCCGACCAAGCCGTAGGCCTGGCCAACGCCGCGCAGGCAGCAGCAGATGCAGCCCAGGCCGCCGCCAACGCCGCGAAGGCAGCAGCAGATGCAGCCCAGACGGCAGCCGATAACGCGGCCACGGCAGCAGCTGCTGCGAACACCCGCCTGGACGGATGGGCCTCTGACGGCTCCATCTCTCCCGTGGAGAAGGAAGCCCTCCGGCAGCAGAAGGCCGACATCATCCAGGAGTACGGCGAATACATCAACCAGGCCACCATCTATGGTGTGAGCACCACGGCCTACATCGCCGCCTACGATGCCGCCATAGCCGCCCTGAATAAATACACCGCCACCACTCCGGAGAACATCACCATCGGCTCGGACTACGCCGACATCGCGGGCTACTTTTCCGCCCGGACCACCATCGCCCAGGCCATCGCCGCCGCCGCGAAGAAGGTGGCCACCGATGCCCAGGCCGCAGCCGACGCAGCCCAGGCTAGAGCCGACCAAGCCGTAGGCCTGGCCAATGCCGCCCAGGTGGCCGCCAATGCCGCGCAGGCAGCCGCCAACGCCGCCCAGGCCGCAGCCGATGCAGCCCAGGCCGCCGCCGATGCCGCACAGGAAGCCGCCGATAACGCGCAGGATGACGCCGACGCCGCGAACACCCGCCTGAACGGATGGGCCTCCGACACAGTCATCTCCCCCGTGGAGAAGGAAGCCCTCCGGCAGCAGAAGAAAGACATCCAGGGCGAGTACCAGGATATCATCAACCAGGCCACGCGCTACAACGTGAGCTCTACCGCCTACACAACGGCCTACAATGCCGCAGTGGCCGCCCTGGATAAGTACACCGCCACCACTCCGGAGAACATCACCATCGCCGTGGATTATGACAATATCGGCTTGTATTACAACGCCCGCTCTACCATCATGCAGGCCGTGGCCGCTGCCGCCAAGGCAGAGGCAGAGGCCGCCCAGGCCGCAGCGGACGCTGCCCAGGCCGCAGCGGACGCCGCGCAGGCCGCCGCCGATGACGCCCAGGGCACCGCGGACTCTGCACTCTCCGCTGCCCGGACCGCCCAGGCCGCAGCCGGGAACGCCGCCGCAGCCGCCGCCGCCGCCCAGGCCACGGCCGACGGAGCCGCCACCGCAGCAGCAGCTGCGAACACCCGCCTGAACGGATGGGCCTCCGACGGTTCCATTTCCCCGCTGGAGAAGACGTCCCTGTCGCAGCAGAAGGACGAAATCACCGCCGAGTACGCAGGTATCCGCCAGCAGGCCCTCGCCTACAACCTGGACACGCAGGCCTACGACGACGCCTATGATGACGCGCTGGCCGCCCTGACCAAGTACACTGCCGCCTCTCCGGAGAACATCACCATCGGCCCGGACTACGCCGACATCGCCGCCTACTACGCAGCCAGGACCACCATCACCACCGCCATCGCCGCCGCCGCCAAGGCAGCAGCAGCGGAAGCCAAGAGCATCGCCGATAGTGCGATGACGGAGGCCGTCCGGCTCAAAGAGGCGCTGGAACACATCAACAGAGACACCGTCCTGGATATAGCCGAGAAGAAGTCGCTCCGGACGGAGTGGATCACCATCAACGGTCTGGAGGACCTGGACCGCTCCGGAGGGCGCGGCTCCTACTATCAGACCAAGCGCTTACTGGAGCAGTACAGCAACCTGGGCAAGCAGACCACCTTCGTCTACAACGGTGTGGAGTACTCCTTCGGCGGCGTAGAGTACACCTTCGCGCTCTCTGGTACGTCCGCCCTGGATGCCGCCTACCTGGCGCTCCGGGAGTACCTGCGAGAGGTGGGCCTGAACGACCGCACCACGGTCTTCGAGGGCTTCGACCGGAAGCACCTGGCCGACCTCCTGATGGCCTACTACGACGCCGAGCGCCTGGTGAACGACTCCATCACCCAGGCCGTGAAGGATGGCATGGAGGCCGTCCGGGAAGAGATCCTCGCAGAGCTCGCCGGTTTCCAGGAGGCCATGGAGCAGCAGCTGGAGGAGATGCAGGACGTCATCGACAACACCATCGAGACGCACTTCGCCGGCGGCACGCCCACGCTGTCCAACTACCCGGCCAACCAGTGGACAACCGAGGAGCTGAAACAGCGCCACCTGGGGGATCTGTACTACGACAACGCCTCCAAGGAGAGCAGCGCCACCTCCGGCTTCGCCTTCCGCTTCGAGCGTAGCGGCTCCGCCGGGAGTTACACCTACTTCTGGCACCAGCTCTCCGACAACGCCATCGCCGAGGCGCTGGCCAAGGCCGCCAAGGCCCAGGACACCGCCGACGGGAAGCGCCGCACCTTCCTCTCCCAGCCCACCACGGCCGATGCCTACGACCGCGGCGACATGTGGCTCCATGCCACCATCGGCGACTACACCAACGAGACGCTGGTGTGCCTCACCTCCAAGGCCGCCGGCACGGCCTTCCAGGCCTCGCACTGGGGCCTCGCCTCCAAGTACACCGACGACACCGTGGCCAACCTGGCCAGACAGGAAGCCGCCGCTGCCCAGTCCACCGCCACGGCAGCAGCGGCCGCAGCAGCAGCTGCGCAGACCGCCGCCGATGCCGCCCAAGATGACGCAGACGCCGCCAACACCCGCCTGAACGGATGGGCCAGCAACGGCTCGATATCGCCGGTGGAGAAGGAGGCCCTCCGGCAGCAGAAGCAGGACATCGTCGCAGAACGGGCGGACATCGTCGCGCAGGCCACAGCCTACAACGTGAGCACCACGGCCTATATGGCAGCGTACAACGCAGCTCTGGCCGCCCTGGATAAGTACACCGCTACCACTCCGGAGAACATCACCATCGAGTCGGACTACGCCGACATCGCGGACTACTTTTCCGCCCGGACCACCATCGCCCAGTCCATCGCCGCCGCCGCGAAGAAGGTGGCCACCGACGCACAGGCCGCAGCCGATGCAGCCCAGGCTACAGCCGACCAAGCCGTAGGCCTGGCCAATGCCGCCCAGGCGGCCGCCGACGCCGCCCAGGATGCAGCGGACGCCGCACAGGCAGCAGCAGATGCAGCCCAGACCGCCGCCGATGCAGCCCAGACCGCCGCCGATGCCGCGCAGGATGACGCCGACGCTGCGAACACCCGCCTGAACGGCTGGGCCTCCGACACGGTCATCTCCCCCGTGGAGAAGGAGGCCCTCCGGCAGCAGAAGAAAGATATCCAGGGCGAATACCAGGATGTCATCAACCAGGCCACGCGCTACAACGTGAACTATGCCGCCTATACCACGGCCTACAACGCCGCAGTGACCGCCCTGGATAAGTACACCGCTACCACCCCGGAGAACATCGACATCGCCGCGGATTATGGCAATATCGGCTTGTATTACAACGCCCGCTCTACCGTCATGCAGGCCGTGGCCGCTGCCGCCAAGGCAGAGGCAGAGGCCGCCCAGGCTGCAGCGGACGCCGCCCAGGATGCAGCGGACGCCGCGCAGGCAGCAGCGGACGCCGCGCAGGCAGCAGCAGATGCAGCCCAGACCGCCGCCGAAACTGCCCAGGCCACCGCCGACAGCGCAGCAGCCGCAGCTGCCGCCGCCCAATCCACGGCCGACGATGCCGCCACCGAAGCAGCAGCCGCGAACACCCGCCTGAACGGCTGGGCCTCCGACGGCTCCATCTCTCCCGTGGAGAAGGAGGCCATCCGGCAGCAGAAGAAGGACATCGTCGCAGAACGGGCGGACATCGTCGCGCAGGCCACAGCCTACAACGTGAGCAGCACGGCCTACATGGCAGCGTACAACGCCGCAGTGACCGCCCTGGATAAGTACACCGCCACCACTCCGGAAAACATCACCATCGAGTCGGACTACGCCGACATCGAGGCGTACTATACCGCCCGATCCGCCATCCTCCAGGCCATCGCCGCCGCCGCGAAGCAGGTGGCCGACGACGCACAGGCCGCAGCCGATGCTGCGCAGCATGCCGCCGAAGTGGCCGATGGAAAGGCGGAAGCCGCAGCAGCTGCCGCAGCAGCTGTGGCCGCAGCCGTGGCGAACATCAACGACGACACCATCCTGGATCCTTCGGAGAAGGGAGAGATCCGCACCACGTGGATAAGCATCAACGGCGTCCTGGACACCGACAAGCACGGGCAGACGGGCACCTACGCAGCAGCAAAGGAAGCCATCGACAAAGCTGCCGGCGCATCGCTTCCTGTTCAGTTCACCTACGCGGGGATAATCTACACCTTCGCCGGCGTGGAGTACACCTTCCAGAACCTGGGCGCCGCATCCCTGGATGCCGCCTACCTGGCGCTCCGGGAGTATCTCTCCGGGCTCCAGATAAACACCATGGAGTCCTTCCTGGGCTTCAACCGGTCGGAGTACTCACAGCTCCTGCGTGATTATAACGTAGCCCTGAATAACGTCCTGAAGGCCCTCTCCGACATCGCCACCGAAAAAGCCGACGACGCGCTCTCCTCCATCGAGCTCATCAATGCCGCCCTGGAGAAGATGGGGTCCGACAATTACATCAGCGCCCAGGAGAAGCTCACCCTGAAGACCGCCCTCCAGGATGAGTCCATGGTATACAGCACCCTCCAGACGCAAGCCGCGCGCTACAGCACCACGGCCGTCCAGACGGCGCTCTCCGCCTACAATATGGCCTACACTAACTTCGGGAACGTGGTCACACACTACTGTGAGGACTTCCCCTGGGCTGACGACGTGGCCATCAGCGCCGACTACCCGCTCTCCAGAATCTCCGCATACTACACCGCCCGCGAGGCCCTGGTGAATGCCATCCATGCAGCAGAGAAGGCCGCCATCGACTCCAAGGCGAACACCGCCGATTTTCAGTATCTGAAGACCGCGCTCCCGGCAGACCAGACAACGGACATCGACAACGCCATGGTGCTGTCTTCTTTCCTGGGTGTAAAGGATGCCGGTAATGTAGTTGCCGGTCTTTCCGGAGTGGTTCCTTCAGGCTTCGCTGAATTTCCGATGCTCTGGGCGGCGGCCCAGTCAATCCTCCTGGCAAACACGGCAAAGTGGCGCGTATATCGCGACGGACGTCAAATCCTCGGCGTACACAATGGAAAAAGGATTGAGATTCTTCCGGATTCCGAAGCCGAAGATCCCGACCCGCGCATTGAGATATACGACAATACGGATAACGCCAGTCCTTCTTCTGTTTTTTCCGGCCGCACCTATAACTCAATCGCGGACGTGTTCGGAAGCGCAGGATCGTCCAGCCTGTCCGCGAACACTGCAACCATATCCGGAAACAACATTAACGTAGAAGATCCAACCCACCATTCAAGCCTTATCTCCGTGGGTGACGATACTTACTACCACCAGGAGCAATATGCGGCATTCACAACACAGAAAGCGGGGAAGGTCTCCTTCTCCGGAACCATTAACCTGTCGGGGAACTTCAACTCTGATAACCTTTGCGCTCTGCGTTTTTGCCAAATCAGCGTCCTCCTTGATGGTGTCTCTATTGGTGGTTTTGAAATAGCCGATGATTCCATGGACACCGACTGGAGCGGCTCCGCATCATATGCCATCGGCGCAAGATACCTTGCGGCCGGGACACACTACCTTACCATCCGCATTAAGTTTAAAATCCCGGCCTCCGCCGGGCCGCTAATAAGCTATTCTGCGTCCGTCACTCATTCCAGCACGGCCATATCCATAGAGTACGATGCGAAGCGGAACGAGCTGTTTGGAAACGGACTTGCTATCGGGCAGTCAAACTTGAATTACCTCTGGGCTGCCAATGAGGGCAACAAGTTCCGCTTTAAGGTTGTCTGCGGAAACGCAGGAATTGAATTTTATAATGGAATTTGCAAGATAAAACTGGGCGGACAATGGTATTCGCTGGGCGTCAGCGGAAGCTCTATCGTATTAACAAGCACATCTGAATAATAACCCATTAAAAACAATTATATGTCACAAGAAACACCAAAAAAACCCGTCACCGACCTGACCCCCGTCTACAAGGACCCCGCCGTCCTGAAGGGGAAGGCCATTCTGGTCCACGATCAGATCTCTGGCGACGCCATCCGCTTCGACGCCCAGCAGCTGGGCGTGGTAGCCAAGGACCTCTCCATGTACACCGTGGAAGGGCACATCCGCGGAGCCCGCACCACCGCGAACTCCTACATCGTAAGAACGGCCGGGGCCTACAAGTTTCCCCTGGTGTATGGCTGCGCCATAGCTGGAGGTGTGGCCAATCCGGACTCTTACACCCGTAAGGGCTCCGACTACACGGCCGACTTTGTGAATCATCTGGGGAACCAGATCACGTCCCCCTACATCGAGAAGAACGCCAACTGCCAGCCGGTATCGGCCGCTCTCCTCTGGCAAACCGCCCAGGGCATGATCACCACCGTCTCCCTGGAGAAGGGCGACGACTGCTACTACATCCATTTCACCTGTGCAGACATCCCCACCACCAACGGCCTCGCCATCCTCGTAGTCAAGGATGCCGGCGGACGTATCATGTGGTCCTGGAACCTGTGGATGACCTCCGACGATGTCTCCTCCGAAGAGTTCACCAACGCCTCCGGCGTCGTGTATAAGCTCATGAAGGAAAACTTCGGCGCCATCTGGAACGCCGCCCGCACCATGTACTACAACCCCCACTTCCAATGGGGCCGCCACGCCATGATGGCACCGGTGAACGGCAGCGGCTCCCAGTGCACGCTCTACGACATCGACGGCAACGTGTACAGCGGCTTCGGCGCCTTCGGAACCGACGGAGACGAGTCCGCAGACAAGACCGTAGCCAACGCCATCCAGAACCCGAACAAGTTCTTCACGCGCCACAACACCAACAACCACAACTGGAACACCCTGGCGTGGTTCAATAACTTCTGGAACGCGAACATGACCGACTCCGGCTCTCTGGCCGACGATCAGGACACCGTCATCAAGACCGTGTACGACCCGTGCCCGCCGGACTTCGTCATGCCTTCCGGCCGCGCCTTCACCGGCTTCACATCCACGGGTAACAACTCCGAGGACACCACCACCTTCAACGTGGTCGGCGCCTGGGCCGCCGGGTGGAAGTTCAAGAGGAACGCCCAAGATACCGTCGGCAACTTCTTCCCCGCCTCCGGCTATCGTGCCAGCGACTCGGGGGGCCTGGCGGGCATGGGCGGCAACGGCACCTATTGGGTGTGCGCTCCTTTCAGCCAGGCCAACGCGCGCGGCCTGGGCTTCTACTCGGGCGGCGTGTACCCCCTGAACAACTACTACCGCTCCTACGGCTTCTCCGTGCGTCCTTGCCGAGAATTAAATTGAAGTCATTGAAAACCGCCGGCGCCCATTTGGGCGGGCGCCGGCAAATCATTTTTGGAGAAAATGAGTAAAAGCGCACCATCACAGGAGATCCTGGACTACATCAAGGACAAGAGAAGGCTCCCGTCTTACAATAAGACCAGGGAACTCTTTGAGCAGTTCGAGAAATCCACGCAGAAGCGGCCGACAAATATCAAGAGAGGAAAGTGTGCGGAGATAGAAAACGCGCTCATGGACATCATGCTCATGATAAGCAAAGCGGAGCTGGAGAAGGAAGACGCAGCGACCCGCGCCGGGTATATCGGCGCAGCCATGGATGACCTCCAGGAGGTCAAGCTGAACATCCGGATCCTGTACGACCTGCACCACATCCATCCGGAGGGATGGTCGGCGCTCATGCTTCTGGAGGATGACCTGGCCGGGCAGCTTTACTCATGGAAGAGAGAAACAGAAAAACGCATTAAAATACAATGACACACACGCGGAACACCTTCGAGCAGTATGCCCCCGGACCTGCGGTCAATCGCATCCGACCGGCACAGTCTCATCAAATTCAGTGGCCCACCCTACAATGGAGGAGCTGCCTCCGTAGGATATTACAGACGGCGCTGTGTCTTTTTCTAGCGTCTGAAGCCTACGTGGCCGTCGGCCAAGAACCCCCGACCACGTATCCAGCAAACGGGACACTCATCACGGACGCCTCCGGCTATCGTGCCAACGACTCGGGGGGCCTGGCGAACATGGGCGGCAACGGCAACTATTGGGTGTGCGCTCCTAACAGCCAGACCAACGCGCGCAACCTGAACTTCAACTCGGGCGGCGTGTACCCCCTGAACAACAACAACCGCTCCAACGGCTTCTCCGTGCGTCCTTGCCGAGCATTTGATAAGGGCGTCCCGCGTGTGTTTTTTTCCGGTATGAGATACACCTTTCAACAGGTCCACTACCTCGTAACACTGGCCTACATAAAAGCCAGACAGGAAGAGAGGAGCACACCGGCCCAGCTGGAGTTTGAGCTGGATCTGGAGCGGAACCTGAAGCAGCTGACGCGCGAGCTCTACATGCTCCAGTGGCGGCCGCAGCCCCTGGACTGGTTCGTTCACATGGATCCCACCGTCCGGGAAGTCTTCGCCCCGAAGTTCCGCGACCGCATCGTCAGCCACGTCCTGTTCATGATGCTGTCGCCGGTGTTCGAGCGCGTCTTCATCTTCGACAGTCACTCCTGCCGCGTCGGCAAAGGAACACTGGAAGGCATCGAGCGCCTGGAGCATAACATCCGGAGCGTCACCAACAACTACACCACGGACGCCTGGTGCCTGAACCTGGACATCAGCGGCTACTTCATGTCTATCGTGCGCTCCAGGCTGTACGAGATTATCTGGGAAACGCTCGGACCCTACCAGCGCCGCTTCCCGGACGCCATGGACTACACCCTGGCCGACTACCTCATTACCACCTTCCTGGGCCGCGACCCGCTGGAGGGCTGTGTTTACCACGGAGACCCGGCGCTCATCAAACTGGTTCCTCCATCCAAAAGTTTACGCTTCCAGAAGCCCGGGGTGGGCGTACCTATCGGCGACGTCATCAACCAGCTGAACAGTAACATCTACATGAACCCCTTCGACCAGTTTGTCAAACGCGCCCTGAAGGTACTGTTCAACCGCTACGTGGATGACGGGAAGCAGCTCGACCGCAGCTACCAATACCTGGTAGAGTGCCAGGAGCGCAGCGGCGAGTTCCTGGATCGTGAGCTCTGTCTGACGCTCCACCCGAACAAGACAACCATCACCAACCTATACGATACCACCTACTTCCTGGGCGCCGCCCTGCTGCCGTACCGCCGGTACGCAAAGAACGGAGCCATCGGCCGCTTCCGCGCATACATCGAGAGCGTGGACGCTGCAATAGCCACGGGAGAACCGCTGGACTACCCTGGCATCCTTTCCAGGATAAACTCCAGGCTCGGCTATTTTCAGCACTTTAGCGAGATTAAAATGATAGAGAAGACCATCGCGTCCACCCACTATCTCCGCGACGTCTTCGCCTTTACAAAAGACTATAAAAAAGCAATCATTAAACCCATAGTAAAATGAAAAAGTACACATTTGACACCCCGCAAAAGTCCGTCATCCTGAAGGACGGCAAGACCCGCTGTTTCTACAACGAAACCACCAGCGAGAGACCAATCATCCGCCCCACCGGAGAAACAGCTGCCGAGCAGGGCGAAGCGGAGCCGGAGACCGAGACCGAGTACTCCTACGAGGCCGTGGACATCGAGGGCCCCGTCACCAAGGGAACGCTCACCGATGCCCTCATCCGGAACGCGACGCTCACCATCAAGGACGGAACCACCCAGAAGCAGGCGGGACCGTACTCCCAGTCCGACGTGGAAGCCATCATGCGCCACAAGATGGCCGGAGACTCCGGAGCTGCCGCAGAGTTCAAGACGTTCAACCTCTTCGCCGAGGCCTGCAAGGCCGTAGCCGTCGGCATCCTCGGGGAGAATAACGACTGACAACCATGGAGCACGCAAAAGACATAATCCTCGCGATCATCGGCGTCATCACGCTGGCCGACCTCCTGAAGTTCTTCTTCATCAAGCAGGACCGGAAGGAGAAAGACATCACCAACAAGGACAAGGAGATCACCGCCATCCAGCACACGAACGATATCCTCCAGCAGCAGCTGGACCGTGCCGCCGCCACCATCGAGAAGAAGGAAGCGGAAAACGCCAGGCTCATGGAGGACCGGGCGGAGCTCATGGCCACGCAGTCCTGTCTCTTCGATGACATGTGCATCCACAAGGGATGCAGGCTCCGGAAGCCCCACCAGGGGAAGGGATCGCTCTGGTACCAGAAGTACAAGGACGACCCCACCCAGGGCGCCGACTACGAGTCCATCGACACACTCCTGAAGCGAGACCGGGCCGAGAGAGCCGCCCGCGAAAAGGGAGAAAAACAAGAAGAGGAGCCGTCATGCTAAAGATGCCCGTCATTTTAATCGACAACGGACACGGGAAGGAGACCCCCGGGAAGCGCAGCCCGGACGCCGTCGCCGGCAAGCTGGCCTCGCCGCTTTACTTCCGCGAGTTCTCCTGGACTCGCCAATGTGGCCAGGGGATCGTGGACGTCCTCCAGGCCGAAGGGTACACCGCCTTCCTCCTGGTGAAGGAAGAGGAAGATGTTCCGCTCAAAGAACGCACCAACCGCGTGGCCGCCTACTGCCGCATGTATGGCGTCCAGAACGTCCTGCTCATTTCCATCCATGTGAACGCCGCAGACAAGGGGCAGAAGTGGATGAACGCCCGCGGGTGGTCCATCTACACCTCGCCCGGGGAGACAGCCTCCGATAAACTGGCCACGGAGATACACGCGGCCGCCGTTCCGGAGCTGACAGAGAGAGAGTACGCCCGGACCTTCCTGCCGACATCCAAGCAGAAGGCGATCCGGACAGACTTCTCCGACGGAGATCCTGACTACGAGGCCAAGTTCTGGATACTCACCCAAACACCCTGCCCGGCCGTGCTGTCCGAGAACATGTTCCAGGACAACAAGGAGGACGTGGCCTTCCTGAAGAGCGACCAGGGCCTGGGCGCCTGCATTCAGCTCCACGTCCAAGGCATTGAGAACTACATCGAAAAGTATTTCAAGAAATGAGACGCTACTACCTGTCCTTCTCAACCATGGAGGCCCTGCGGAAAATCGGCAGGGCTCTCCCGATGGTTATCCTCCTGGTGGCCATCTGCGCGCTCCTGGTCACAAGCTGCGGAGCTGCCGGCAAGATACAGAACACCACCACGATCGAGTACCGGGACTCCATCCGCATCGTCGAGCACACAAAGGACTCCCTCATCTACGTCCCCATCCCCCTGGAGAAAAACCAGGCCATCGTGACACTGGGAGACACTTCCAAACTGGAGACAAGCGTGGCAAAGAGCGAGGCCTACATCAACAAGGACGGCCGACTTTGCCACACCCTGGAGAACAAGTCCGACCGGACGCTCCCGGCCAGCGTTCCCGTCCACTCCAAGGAAATCTTCCACGGTGTGACGAGCTCCAAGAAGGAAGCCCTAACCCGTACCGTGTACAAGGAGAAGGAGCTGACATGGTGGCAGCGCTTCCGCCTGAAGGCCTTCTGGTGGCAGCTGCTGCTGAACGTGGCGCTGCTGCTGTACATCTTTAGAAAACCCCTTTTAAAATTATTTGTAGTATGAAAAAATTCATCCGCAAGATCTGGGATGCTTTCGTCACCCTCGTGAACAAAGTCCCCAAGGACAAGCTCCTGCACTTTGTCATGGGCTTACTCATCGCCGCCTTCTGCGCCCTGGTGCTCAACTGGGGCCCCTGGTGCATCCTCCCGGCCATCGCCTTCGGGGCTCTGAAGGAGCTGTTCGACTGGTGGACCACCAAGGTCGTGGAGTGGTGGGATTTTGGAGCCACCTCCATCGGCGGCCTCATCATCCTGGTCTTCGTGCTGATCTGAACTGTGCCGGCACTCCACCGTGCTGGATCTGAACTGAAAGAACCGTCTGACAGTCAGGCGGTTCTTTTTTGTCAGTTCTGTAGTTCACAAAAAACGCTATTTTTTGACAAGGGGGTGTTCCGGAAGGATGTCCACCCCCTTCATCGCTTCCAGGGCTTCCGCGGTTTTACCTACATAAATGCCAGTTATCGCAGGGCTAGAGTGGTCCGCCTGCTGCTGGACGAAGTTCAGCGCCACCCCCTCCGACAGTGTTCTGGTAATACCCGTGTCTTTCAGGCTGTAAAAGCTGACACCCTTCCCGATGCCATCCAGGTCTTTTATGTGCTTCTCCCAGAAATGCGCAATCCTCTTCCTGCCGCAGGACTCGGGCCCAGGAGTAAAGGCAGAACCGTCGCCATTTTTCCTTCCAAACAGATAGAAATCCGGCCTGGCCAGGTCCAGCCGCCGGAAGACCGGCATCGCTACGGTGGGGATGGTTCTGAAGCTCTCATTATCATTTTTTGCAATAGCCTCTGACACGTGGACCGTCTGGTGCTTCAGGTCAATATCAGAGCACCGCAGCAGCGCGATCTCCTTCGGCCGCATAAAGCAACAGTAGCACAGGAGACAGATGGCCAGGTACTCCGGATTTTCATCCGCAAGGAAACGGAAGAGGACCGACAGTTCGCTATCTGTCAGGAGCCGGCGCTTTTTCCGTGTCAGCTTTTTCGGCTTCCGGTCGAAGCCCTCGAAGACATTCTCCTGGATATACCCGCGTCTCCGAATCCATCCGAAGAAAGTAACCATAAAGGACAGGTAGTTGTTGTATGTCGCCGGGGAGATTTTATCGTCGGCCTCCAGATGCTCCATGAAATCCCTGGCCACCTCGTGGTCGATGGACATGATGAGGGAGCGGTCGGAGAAGCCGACGCTCTCCAGGAACCTCCGGAAGGTCCGGATATAGGACCGATAGGAGGCGAGCGACTGGGCCTCCATCTCCTTCGCCTTCACATTTTCAAAGGCCTGGAAAACCTCAAAGGCCGGCACGGCACCCTTCGCCCCCTGGCCGGTGGATAAAGGACTCCACCCCAGCTGGAGCTTCTGCGACAACGAGGCCATAATCTCCCGTGCTGCGGCTTTTTTCTCGCGGATGGTCCCTCGGTTCACCTTCACCCGGTAACGCTTGAATTTGCCTGTTTCCGGGCTTTTTACGGAATAATAGACATACCAGCAGTCGCCGGTGTCGTGTAGTTTTGGGGGCTTGAAATCGACGTGGGGTCTGGGTACGATGTACATAATTTTTTTTTCTTTGCACACGTCCTGTAGGATGTCATACAGGTCGGCGTGCAAGGAAAAAGGTACTACTTCTGTGCGTCCCGGTTTTGTCCCGGTTTTGTTTGAAAAATCCCGTAATTCGCTATAATTAGCGCAGTTACGGGGTTTTTGGGTGGATGATGGGGCTCGAACCCACGACACTCGGAACCACAATCCGATGCTCTACCAACTGAACTACATCCACCATGTTGGGAGTGCAAAGTTACAAATTATTTTCGACGATACAAGAGTTAGGCGTATTTTTTATTATATTTGCAAGATTGTAAATTGAAAAACAAGCACGCAATGGAAAAGATACGTTGTCTGATTATCGGAGGCGGCCCGGCCGGGTACACGGCGGCGGTCTATGCCTCCCGTTCTTCGCTGGCTCCGGTCCTGTACGAAGGCATGGAGCCCGGCGGACAGCTCACGACCACGACGGTCGTGGAAAACTATCCCGGTTTCAAGGACGGGGTAGATGCCAACGAACTGATGAACCAGATGCGCTCCCAGGCCCAGCGTTTCGGTGCGGATATCCGCCGCGGAGCCGTGACGAAGGCCGATTTGTCCCAGCGTCCTTTCCACATCACGGTGGACGGTGAGCATGAGATCGAGGCTGAAACCCTGATCATTGCTACCGGCGCTACGGCCCGGTATCTGGGGCTTCCGTCGGAAACCCGTTTCCGCGGGGCGGGCGTGTCGGCCTGCGCGACCTGCGACGGCTTTTTCTATCGCCGCAAAGATGTGGCGGTCGTGGGCGGCGGCGATTCCGCCTGTGAGGAAGCCACCTATCTTGCGGGCCTCTGCAACAAGGTGTACATGATTGTCCGCCGCGATGTTTTCCGGGCTTCCAAGGCCATGCAGGAACGGGTTTTCGCTACGCCCAACATTGAAATCCTCTGGAATTGCAACACCCAGGAAGTCTTGGGCGATGAGAATGGGGTGACCGGCGTGCGCCTGGTCCGCAAGAATGGCGAGGTTTTTGATATCAAGGTGGACGGGTTCTTCCTCGGCATCGGCCATCATCCGAATGCGGAATTGTTTGCCCCGTGGGTGCAGACCGATGAAAACGGATACATCGTGACCGAGGGAAAGACCACGAAAACCAATGTGGAGGGCGTTTTCGCCGCGGGTGACGTGCAGGATCCGAAATACCGCCAGGCCATTACGGCCGCGGCTTCCGGATGCCAGGCGGCCCTGGATGCCGAGCGCTTCCTCATGGATAAAATGAATCAGTAAAAAGAAGAGCGATATGAGAATGCGCGGGTATATCGTGGCGGTGCTTGCCTTTGTGGCTTTCCTGCCCTCCTGCAAGTCACGTTATGAGTCCATCCTGTCCAGCAGCGATGCGGATTTGAAATACAATGCCGCTTTCGAGATGTTCAACCGGGGTAAGTACAACAAGGCAGCCCAACTGTTTGAGTCGTTGTCGGTGCTGACCAGCGGCACGGAACGCGACGATACGGTCCAGTACTACTGGGGCTTGAGCAACTACCGGTTCAAAGACTACTATACGGCCGAGACGAACTTCGCCCGTTTTCTGGAGAACTATCCCGGCAGCCCGTTTGCGGAGGAGGCACAGTTCCAGCGGATCGACTGCCTCTACCGTTCCACGCTGCGTTATGAGCTGGATCCGACGCCTACGCATGCGGCCATTACGGCCATCGCCGAATATATCCGCGAGCGGCCGGACAACCCGCACATGGAGAACTGCAAGACCATGCTCCGCGACCTGAGCGGCCGTCTGGACCGCAAGGCCTATGAAGCTGCGAAACTCTATTATAAAATGGAGGACTACAAGGCGTCCCGCGTGGCTTTCCGCAATGTCCTCAAGGAAGATGCCGACAATATTTACCGGGAAGACATCCTGTATTATATTGCCATGTCGTCGTACAAGTTTGCCTATTTCAGCGTTCCCGAGAAGCAGAAAGACCGTTATCTGACCTTTGTGGACGATTATTATAACTTTATCGGCGAGAATCCCGAATCCAAGTATCGCCGCGAACTGGATGTGATGTACCGTCGCACTCAGCGGGCCCTGGGCCGCTATGAAGGCACCGAGGAAGACTTGAAGGAAAAGGATAAGGATTTCGAGCGCGAACGCAAACTGCTGGGCAAAGAAGAAAAAAAATGAAACTTTTTGCTTCTGCCCTTCCGTACCACTTATAGCAACAAACATTCAACACAATATGGACATCAAGAAGAAAGTCCCGACGAACACGATTACGCGGGACGTTAAAAACCTCGCCGCTCCTACGGGCAACATCTATGAAACGGTCGTTATCCTGTACAAGCGTGCCAACATGATCGCTGCCGAAGAGAAGAAGGAACTCACCAAGAAACTGGAGGACTTCAAGAACGACCGCGACACCATGGACGAGGTATTCGAGAACCGCGAGCAAATTGAAATCTCCAAATACTACGAACGCCTGCCGAAGCCGGGCCTGGTTGCCATCTCCGAATTCGAGGACGGTGAAGTGATCTACCGTACGGCCGAAGACCAGGAAAAAGCGGTCGAGTAGCCTTCCATGCTCCGTTCCCTTCAGGTTAGGAACTACGTTCTGATAGACTCTCTGGATGTCACTTTTCCGGAGGGTCTCATCATTATAACCGGGCAGACGGGAGCGGGGAAATCCATCTTGCTGGGCGCCCTGTCGCTTGTGCTCGGTGCCAAAGCCGATGCGTCCGTTGTCGGAGCCGCGGGGGATAGTTGCGTGGTGGAGGCCGTCTTTTCGATGCCGGCCGCCGATGCGGTCCTGCGGGAGATCCTCCGGGAAAATGAGGCGGATGCCGAGGGCGATGAACTCATCGTCCGGCGGGTGGTGAACCGGACTGGGCGGTCACGTTCCTTCCTAAACGATGCGCCCGTGACGCTCCCCGTGCTGGCCTCCATCGCCACCCATCTGGTGGATATCCACTCCCAGCATCAGACCCTCCGGTTGGCCGATCCGGCCTTCCAATTGGGCGTGCTGGACCTGTACGCGGGCGATTCGGAAGCCCTTTCCGCCTGCCGGACCGCGTGGAAGACCCTGCGGGAGTTGGAATCGGAAGCGAAGGATCTGGAAGAAAGAATCCGCCGCAGCGAAGCGGAACGCGACTATAACCAGGCGCAGTTCGACCGTTTGGAGGCGGCCTCCCTGCAAGCCGGGGAGTTGGAGGAACTGGAGGCCGAGCAGCAGCGGCTGGCCCATGCCGAAGAGGTGCGGGAAGCCTTTTCAGCGGCCGAGAACGCCCTTTCTCCGCAGGATGAATCCCTCCCTCCGGTGGATGTATCCTTGAAAGAAGCGGTGCGCTCGCTGGAGCGGGTGTCAAAGTTTGTCCCAGAGGCGCTGGATCTGGCCCGCCGGTTGGATTCCGCACGGCTGGAGGTGGACGATATCGCGGCCAGCGTCGGCGATTTGGGCGCGGCTACGGAGGTTTCTCCGCAGCGACTTGCCCAGGTGGAAGAGCGGCTGTCGCTGCTTTATACCCTGTTGAAAAAACACAATTGCCAAACGGTAGCGGATTTGATTGCCGTGCGGGATGCTTTGTCGGAGGTCCTTTATGATGCCGATTCGCTGGAAAGCCGGCGGGCGGCTTTGCAGAAACGGATCGATACCGTTGCGAAGGAGCATGAGGGCCTTTGCCGGAGGCTTTCCGAAGCGCGTCGGAAAGCGGCGCCGGCGTTCTCGTCCTCCATTCAGGAGACGCTGCGGCATCTTGAATTGGACCGCTGCCGTTTCGAAGCGTCCGTACAGCCGGCGCCTGCCGGCCCTGCCGGCAACGATGCCGTGGCCTTCCGTTTTTCTGCCGGCGGCGAAGACCCCCGCGATATCGCCAAGGTGGCTTCGGGAGGAGAGTTGTCCCGCATCATGCTATCCCTTAAGCAAATGATGGCCCGTTTTACGGAAATGCCCACCCTCGTGTTCGACGAAATTGACACGGGTGTGTCGGGCAGCGTGGCCGACAAGATGGGTGGTATGATTTGTGACATGAGCGCCGACATGCAAGTCTTTGCCATTACCCATTTGCCGCAGGTGGCGGCCAAGGGAAAGGCCCATTATGTGGTGGAAAAGACCTACGATGGGCAGGGACGCCCCGTTTCGGCCATGCGCCGGCTGGAAGGGGAGGAACGGGTCCTGGAAGTGGCCCGAATGCTAAGCGGCTCCCGCATCACGGAAGCCGCCATCGAAAACGCCAAAGTTCTGTTGGGCGAATAATCAGCGAACCAGCCGGATGGTGAAATCCGGTTCATAGATGATGCGGCGGACCGCTTCGTTGGCGAAGCCGCCCTGCTCTACCTGGCTGAACAGGAAATCGGCCTGGAGGCCTGCCTCGCGCCGTTTCCCCAGCGCGCTCGGCCAATCGTCTCCCTGGCGGGAAATCAGATTGACGAAATAGGTGAGGATGTCGTATCCCTGGTAGGCGAACGGGGAAGGCTCGCAGCGGAAGAGGGCCCGGTAGGCCGGCAGGAAGGCTTTCACCGGCTCGCTGTCATAATCTACATAATAGGAAGTGCACACGTGCAGGTTCAGGTTGTGCAGGTTCTCGATATCGATGGTATTGTCGTACGAGCGGATGCGCGCGGGTCCGTATAGCACCACCTGGTTCTTGCGATGGATGAGCAGGTTGAGGTTGCGGACCACATCCACCAGGAACGCTTCGTGCTCGCAGGCGACGACCACGCGGTTGACACCCTCTTTGGTCATCATCCCGTTCAGGGTCTCCACGATGTTCCGACCCTCCAGGATGCCATAGGAAAGCGTAGAATAGGGGAGGCCGGATTCTTTCAGGTAGGACGCGGCAGCGGTGGGCGAAACGCCCTTCTCCGTAACCAGGATGATGCGGTCTTCCGCCTGCTTTTCATCGGCCAGCCAGTTGATCAGTTCGGCATACTGCCATTCGGCGGAGGTGGGCGCGTGGATGAGGTTCCTGTAATCTTCCACCAGTTCTACGCCCTTCGGGTCCAGGGGGGAAACCACGAAACGGTTGGGCGCGGCGGTCAGGGTACGCACCAGGTCCAGGGTATCTACCGGGCCGATGATCACGTCGCTGGCGGCGATGCGGTCTGCGGTAAGGGGTTGCTTGCCGTCGGCGGCGTCATAGACATTCAGGTCGATGTGCAGCCCCCTGTCGCCCAGGTCGCGGACGGCCATCAGGGTACCGCTGTAGAAATCGACGTAATTCTCGTTGATTTGCCCCGTGGTATTGAACGGCAGCAGCAGGGCTACGCTGATGTTGTTTTTGTTCTTGATCAGGCGGGAGAACCAGGAGAAGGCCGATGTCGTATCGCGGCGGGTCGTATCTGCCGGTGTCGGCGGGACTTCCGCTTCTTCGACAGGGGCGACAGGCTCTTCCGTTTTGGGCAGCGTAAGGAAATCCGGATGGGAAGGAATCTTGATTTTCTGGCGCTTCTTCACTTTATCGGAGGTCATTCCGTTAAAGCGCATCAGCAGGTCTTTGGGTACATTGTACTGCCTGGCAATGGCGTCCAGGTCCTCGAACCATTTCACGATATGGAAGAAATAGTCGTCCGGGTTGACCGGCTGGGGCTCCGGCTCCGCTTCCGGAGCGTGAGTGCTCCCGGTATCGCTGCTGGCTGTGCTGCTGTCCACCAGGGGAATGAGCAGGATCTGGTTTTTCTTCAGTCCTTCGCTCATCAGCTTGAGGGCGGGATTGGCCTGGTCGATGTCGGTTACCGACACCCCGTAGGCTTTGGCGATGGAAAACAGGGTCTGGCGCTCCAGCACCACATGCGAGAGATAGGTCTTTCCGTTCATCCGCACCTTTTCCTTTGAGACGGTGACCGGCGTGGGGACATACTCCTGTGCATGGGCTGCACCGGCTCCCAGTATGCCAAGCATGAGCACGAAGATAAGCTTCTTCATATCCATTTCAATCAAGATGTTCAATAAAATTCGTCAGTTCTTCGCCGAATTGCTGCCAGCTGCGCCGTGCCCGGCGGTTTTCCATGGCGGCGGCGATGCCTGCCTGCAGGGACGGATCGGCAAAATACCGTTCAATCTCGCGGTGGATGGCGTCCGGTTCACATTGGGATGCTACAAGTCCCGTACCGAAGGCGCCGATATCGTCCTTTAATCCACCGACATCGGTTACCACCATGGGTACGCCGAAATGGCTTGCGATGGCGCTGATGCCGCTTTGGGTGGCGCTCCGGTAGGGGAGGACGGCCAAATCCGCAGCGCTGAAATAGTTTTTCACCGCGGAATCCCGGATATAGGAAGGGAAGAGGTAGATGCGGTCTTTGCCGGGAAGCGAATCGATGATTGCCTGATAGGGGGCGAAGGACCCGTAAGGTTCACCGGCAATGATGAGCTGATAGGTGTCGTCCAGCTTCCGGAAGGCTTCCAGCAGGATATCCAGCCCTTTGTACGGGCGGATGAGTCCGAAAAAGAGGAGGTTCCTGCGCCCGTGCGGAATGCCCAGGATCTCTTCCGCCGCTTCCCGGCCGATGCGTTGGCCGAAATGTGCATACACGGGGTGGAAGAGGGTGGTCATGGGGGCATCGGGGCTGATCCGGCGCAGGTCCGCGGCAACTTCCGGGCAGAGCGCCACATGCCCGTGGCAGCCGTCCAGGAAGTATTTCGTGAGGGGCCGGTCAAAGAACCGGGGCTCGTGCGGAATGACATTGTGGAGGATGGAAACCACCTTGCAGGTTGGTTTCAGGTGCCGGGCAACGTAGCCCAGGGAGGGCCCGAACCAGGACATCCACCAACTGACCAGCAAGACATCGGGCTGCCAGTCCCGGATGGCCTTCCAGGTGGGACCCCAGGAAAAAGGATTCGCCGTATCCAGGAGAGCGGTGCTCTCCACGGGTACGGCTTCGTCCTCGGGTGCTACTGTCTGGCTCTTGCCCGGGAACAGGAAAGAAGGATATTGTCGCGTGAAATTGAACGCTTTGACAAGGTGCTTCTTGCCCAGTTCTTCCAGCGTGGCCGCATTGAACTGTGCGATTCCTCCTCGAAAGGGGTAGAAACAGGACAGCAGTGCGATTTTCAAGATTATTCGGCTTTTTCGGCCGGGGTCTTATTGTTGGCTTTGTTCTTGACGTATTCGGCATTCAGGCCGGCGATGAGGTCGTCGGTGATATCCAGGCTGGGGTCGCCGGCCACGACGGGGGCGGGCAGGATGTCACCCTGGGTAGCGATGATGACGGCATACTCCTTCTCCACATTATAGGCATCGACGAACTTCTTGATGGCGTCACCGATCTGGTTCTGCATCACCATCTGCTCCTCGGCAATCTCCTGCTCCTTCTGGGCAGCATAGGCATCGAACTTGTTTTTACGGTCCTGGATCTGCTGGGCCTGGGCCTCGGCGACGCTACGGGTGATGAGACCCTTGTTGATCTTGTCGTTGAGGGCGTTGAAGTCGCTCTGGAGTTTGTTGCCGCGGCGGTTCACCTCGTCGGTAATGCTCTTGACCTTGGTCTCGACAACGCTGCGGAGGTCGTTGGCCATGTCGTACTCTTTCAGGACACGGTCCAGGTTGAAGTACACGACAGCGCCTTTCTGGGCGACGGCTTCTACGCCTTCGGCGGCAGGGGCGGGTTTCTTTCCGCTGTTGTCGGTAAGCATGATGATGCCAAGGACGGCCACGGCCACGAGGGCAATGACACTGAGGATAGTGGATGTCTGTTTCATTGTGTTATGTTACTTTTTAATTGTTATCGGTTGAGCAATAATATGCAAATATACTCAAATTATCCGAATTTTGGACAAATAGGCGGCAATAGTTTTCTCGAGCCCCAGATACAGGGCGTCGCTGATCAGGGCGTGGCCGATGGAAACCTCGTCCGTCCAGGGGATGGTCCGGATATAAAATGCAAGGTTCTCCAGGCTCAGGTCGTGCCCCGCATTCAAGCCCAAACCCAGTTCGCGCACCCGCTGTGCCGTCTTTAGATACGGGGCGATGGCCGCCTCCGCTCCCGAAGGGTAGCGCTCGGCATAGTCCGCGGTGTACAGTTCCACCCGGTCGGCACCGCATCGTGCGGCCCCTTCCGCCATCCGCGGATCCGGGTCGATAAAAATGGACGTCCGGATGCCCAGGGCCTTGAAATGGGCGCAGATGTCTGTCAGGAAATCCCGGTGGGCGAGGGTGTCCCAGCCGGCGTTTGAGGTAATGGCGTCGTGGGCGTCCGGGACCAGGGTTACCTGGTTGGGCCGGACCTCGTCCACCAGCGCCACGAAAGAGGGGATGGGGTTCCCTTCGATGTTGAATTCGGTATGGATGCGGGGCCGGATGTCGCGCACATCGGCATAGCGGATGTGGCGTTCATCGGGACGGGGATGCACGGTAATGCCTTCGGCGCCGAAGGACTCACAGTCCAGCGCCGCCTTCGTTACATCGGGAACGTTGCCTCCGCGGGCATTGCGGAGGGTGGCTATTTTGTTGATATTGACACTCAGTTTCGTCATGATGCTTCACAATTTGTGCACAAAAATAGTTAATATTCATAAATAAAGTATTATTTTTGACTTTTGTTTCGCAAAGAGCAATATGAAACTGGCCATTTTCGTCAAAAACCCCGATCTCCGGCAAGATAACCGCTGCCGCTCCCTATGCGATGCGTTGGCGGCCGAAGGGATGGAACTGTACGACATCGCTTCGCACGCCGACCTTCAGGAAGATACCGATATTCTCTTGAGTATCGGCGGTGACGGGACTTTCCTGTCCGCCGCCAAGCGGGTGGAGGATGCCGGCGTTCCCATCCTGGGCGTGAACCTGGGACGGCTGGGATTCCTGTCCGAATATCGTCCCGAAGAAGTCCTGGAGGCGCTTCGGAAACGGGATTGGACGGTGGAAGACCGCATCCTGCTGGATACGGAACTGGAGGGGGTCGAGAAAGATGCCGCCTTCTGCCCGTATTCCCTGAATGAGATGAGCGTTCACCGGAGTGGCGCCGCGATGCTGGGCGTGGATGTAAGCCTGGACGGGGAAGCCCTTCCGACCTATTGGGCCGACGGCATGCTGGTGGCTACCAGTTCGGGTTCGACGGCTTATTCGCTGAGCGTGGGCGGTCCTATCTGCCGGCCCGATGCACCCGTGCTCATCATTGCTCCCATCGCCCCTCACAACCTGAACGTCCGCCCGCTCATCGTGCCGGATACGGCCAAAATCGGCATTACGGTGCAGTCTCGGGACCCGGAAGTGTTGGTGACGCTGGATAACCGGCGCTTGTCCGCCCCTTCTTCTTTGCGGATGGAAATTTCCGTGGCACGTTTTTCGCTGAAAAGAATCCGGCTCGGAAAGTCGAACTTCGTGAAGGCGCTTACGAGCAAGCTCTTTTGGGGCGAAGATGTCAGAAACACGATTGATTAAAGGAAAAGTATGGAAGAAACCAGAAGACTCCCCGTGCACGTGTCCATCATCATGGACGGCAATGGCCGTTGGGCGAAGGAACGTGGCAAGGAGAGGGTTTATGGCCATTTCGAAGGTGTCGAGAGCGTTCGAGCGTGCACCGAGGCCGCCGTGGAAAACGGCATCAAATATTTGTCGCTGTTTGCCTTTTCCGAGGAAAACTGGGGCCGGCCCGATCAGGAGGTCAATACCCTCATGGAGCTGATGTTCAAGTCGATGCAGGACGAATTGCCTACCCTGCTCAAGAATGATGTCCGGTTTGTGGTCTTGGGAAACCGCGCCCGTTTGTCGGACAAACTGAATGCGGGAATCGACGACCTGATGGCCCGGACCGCTTCGTGCAGCCGGCTTACGCTGATTGTCTTCCTGAGCTATAGCGGGAAATGGGACATCCTCCAGGCGGCGCGCAAGATGGCACAGGCCGGTGCGGATGAACTGGAGCCCTTCCTGGTAACCGCCGGTTTCCCGGATCCGGACCTCATCATCCGGACTTCGGGCGAACAACGCCTCAGCAATTTCCTGCTGTGGCAAGGGGCCTATTCCGAATTCTATTTCACCGATATCCTCTGGCCGGATTTCCGGAAGGATGCCTTCCGCGAGGCGCTTGCCGAATACGCGCGTCGCGACCGCAGGTATGGTAAAGTCAAATAACTTTCGTATATTTGCACATTTGAATGGTGAATCGAATGAAGAACAGATATTGGATGGGTATTCTCTTTGGCTGGCTGCTGGCCGCCCTTCCCGTTTGGGGTCAGGACGTTAAGGGCCGGGTTGAGGTAGATTATAACAATCCACAGAAATATATCATTGGTGGTGTCCGGGTGGAAGGAAACAAACACGTGGACGCGGAGCGGATCATTTCGCTTACCGGCATGCAGAAGGGAATGGAACTGACGGTCCCCGGCGATGCGATTTCCAGCATGGTGGCCCGTCTGTGGGCCCAGCGCTATTTTGAGGATGTGGCCATCGCAGTGGACAGCCTGAGCGCCCAGCGTGATTCCGCGTGGTTTGTCATTCTCATCAAAGAGCGTCCCAGGGTGTCTGCCTGGACCTTTACCGGAGTGAAGAGCGGCGAGAAGAAGGAACTCATGGATCGCCTGAAACTGCGTCGCGGCGGGGAGTATTCCGATTATGTCGCGAAGACATCGGTCGATATCATCAAGCGGTTCTATGCCGAAAAGGGATTCCTGGAGTGCAAGGTCACGCCTGAGCAGAAGCGGGATACCATGATCAAGAGCGCCATCCGTGTGAATTTCGCGGTGGATCGCGGCGAAAAAATCAAAATCAAGACCATTAACTTTATCGGCAACGAGCATGTCACCGACTGGAAACTGGCCAAGTCGATGAAGAAGACCAAGTCGGCAAAGTTCTACAACTTCTTCAGCAGCAAGAAGTTCAATGAAAAGGAATTCGAGAACGACAAGCGTGGGCTGGTGAGCGCCTTCAATGAGGCCGGTTACCGTGATGCGCGTCTGGTCCGGGATTCCATTTATTATGTCAAGCCCAACAAGCTGGGCATTGACCTGGTCCTGGCGGAAGGGGACAAATACTATTTCCGCAACATTTCCTGGACCGGCAATTCCGTCTATTCGGCCGACCAGCTGAATTCGATTCTCCAGATTAACAAGGGCGATTCCTACGATGTGGTCACCATGGAGAAACGCCTGCACGGCGGCGGAAAACAGACCGATTACGACGTGTCCAAACTCTACCGGGACAACGGTTACCTTTTCTTTAGCGTAACCCCGGTGGAAATGAATATCCAGAACGACTCCGTCGATGTGGAAATGCGGATTTCGGAGGGCAAGCAGGCTACCCTGAACAACATTATCATCAACGGCAATGACCTGACCAACGAACGGGTCGTACGCCGCCAGGTCTTTACCAAGCCGGGCTATCTGTTCCGCCAGACGGACTTTGAACGGTCCATCCGGGAAATCGCTTCGCTGGGCCAGTTTGACCCGGAAGCCATTACCGATCCGGCCAAGGGCTATTCCCTGATTCCGAACCAGAGCACCAACACCGTTGATATTGTTTACAATGTGACGGAGAAGCCGTCCAGCCAGCTGGAGCTGTCCGGCGGTTGGGGTATGAATACCTTCGTGGCTACCGTCGGCGTGAGTTTCAACAACTTCTCTACACGCCGCTTCTTCGACAAGAGCGCCTGGCGCCCGGTTCCGCTGGGCGATGCCCAGAACCTGGCCTTCCGTTTCCAGACCAACGGTACGTATTATACGGCCATCACGGCCAGTTTTACGGAGCCCTGGCTCTTTGGTAAGAAACCTACTTCGCTGAGCCTTTCGGGTTATTATACCCGCCAGACCAACTCGTACCTGGCCATCGGTATCCTGAGCAACGACAAGGTGATGGAGGTCTTCGGTTTCTCCGGAGGAATCGGCAAGCGGCTGAAATGGCCGGACAACTACTTCGTCCTGTACAATGGCATCAGTTGGCAGACCTATCGCCTGAAGAACTGGTATTCCAATTATTTCATCTTCGACGATGGTATCTCGCACAACATCAGCTATACCTTGAGCCTGTCCCGTAACTCTACGGACCAGCAGATTTTCCCCCGTCAGGGTTCGGACATCTCCGCATCCGTACAGCTTACGCCGCCGTTCTCCCTGTTCCGTCGCCTGGACAAGGGAAAATTGGATGCCAACGGGAATCCGACGCGGGTGAACAGCTATGCCGATATCAACTACGATAACTGGACGGCCGCTGACCGGTACAAGTGGATCGAATACCACAAGTGGAAACTCAATGCGGCTTTCTACAACCAGATTGTGGGCAACTTCGTGCTGATGGCACGGGCGCAGTTCGGCTACCTGGGCTATTACAACCGCAACTGGGGTTATTCCCCGTTCGAGGGCTTCCTGGTGGGTGGCGACGGTATGTCAGGCTACTACAATTACGGATCGGAAATGATCGCGCTTCGCGGTTACGAGAACTACTCGCTGACCCCGATGTCCAATTCGAAGTATAATTCCAACGGTTATTCCTATGCGGGTAACGTCTATGACAAGCTTACGCTGGAGCTCCGGTTCCCGGTGGTGCTGCAACCGCAGTCCACGATCTTCGTGCTGGGCTTCTTGGAGGGCGGTAACTGCTGGGCCGATATCCGTGATTTCAACCCCCTGCAGATCAAGCGCTCCGCCGGTGTCGGCGTGCGGGTCTTCCTGCCGATGATCGGCCTGCTGGGTGTCGACTGGGGCTATGGCTTCGATGATACGCGGTATGGTGGAAGCCAGTTCCACTTCATGATTGGACAACAGTTCTAACAGATAAACAAATTATTACAGAGAATATGAAAAAGATTTTGATTGTTGCCGTTATGGCACTGATTTCGGTGGCAGCCTCTGCCCAGAAATTCGCTCATGTCAACTATGGTGAGCTGGTTCAGCTTACCCCTGCTGCCGACTCTGCGCGTGCCTCTCTGGCCGCAGCCCAGAAGGAAGCGGAGGAAACGCTGCAGTCGATGATGGATGAATACCAGTCCAAGTATCAGCAGTATCAGCAGAAAGTGAGCACCTGGACCGCCGCCATCAAGGAAAGCAAGGAGAAGGAACTTATGGAGATCCAGAACCGTATCCAGGAGACACAGCAGAGCATTTCCGGTGAGCTTCAGCAGATGCAGAACCAGTTGATGGCCCCTATCGTGGACAAAGTCCAGAAGACGGTGGAGAAACTGGCCAAGGCCGGTGGATACATCTATGTATTCGATGTCTCTTCCCTCCTGTACTTTGATGCCGGCCAGAGCAAGGACCTGACGCCGGATGCCCGCAAGGCCCTCAGTATCCCGGCCGACCGCACCTTGGAATCCCTCCAGGCCGAAATCCAAGCCCAGCAGCAGGCTCAGAAATAAGCGATAACTACATACCACAAGATGCAACATAAAGTAATTGACACTAAAGATGTTGTAATCAGGTTCGCGGGAGATTCCGGTGATGGCATGCAGCTCACCGGATCTCTTTTCGCTAATATGTCCGCCATTTATGGCAACGGACTCTCTACCTTCCCGGACTATCCGGCCGAGATCCGTGCGCCGAAAGGCACCGTGGCGGGCGTGTCGGGCTTCCAGGTCCATATCGGAAGCGAGGATGTCTCGACCCCCGGCGATTTCTGCGACATGCTGATTGCAATGAATCCCGCTGCCCTGATGGCCAATGCAAAATGGTGCAAGCGAAATGCGATGATCCTGGTAGATGAGGATGCCTTCGATGAGGCAGGTCTGCGGAAGGCGGGTTTCAAGGAGGAGAATCCCTTCGTAGAACTGGGCGTGGATGACCGGGTGCTGATTGTGGCGCCCGTGACCACACTTACGGAAGAGAGCCTGAAAGAAAGCGGACTGGATACCAAGACCGTCCATAAATGCAAGAACATGTTCACCCTGGGCATGGCTTGCTTCATCTTCGACCGTCCGCTGGACTATATTTTCCAGTATGTGGAAGGGAAGTTCGGCAAGAAGCATCCGGAGATGGTGGAACCCAACAAGAAGGTGCTGAAGGACGGTTTCAACTATGCAGCGAACCTGCAGATGATTCCGGATACCTATCATATAGAACCGACGCATCACGAAAAAGGCCTCTATCGCAACATCACCGGTAACCAGGCCGTGGCCTGGGGCCTGCTGGCAGCCTCCGAGAAGAGTGGACTGCCGCTGTTCTGCGGTTCCTATCCCATTACGCCGGCTACCGCTATCCTGGAGGAACTCGCCCTGCACAAGAGCCTGGGCGCCAAGACCTTGCAGGCAGAGGACGAGATTGCCGGTATCTGTACCGCCATTGGAGCCGCCTATGCCGGCGACCTGGCGGTGACCACGACTTCCGGTCCGGGCCTTTCCCTGAAATCCGAAGCCCTGGGCCTGGCCGTCATGGCCGAACTCCCGCTCGTGGTGGTGGATGTGCAGCGTGCCGGCCCTTCCACCGGTATCCCTACCAAGACGGAGCAGACAGACCTGAACCAGGCGCTCTATGGCCGCAATGGTGAGTGCCCCATCCCTGTGGTGGCCCCGCATTCCCCGGCCCATTGCTTCGAGATGGCCTTCCAGGCCTCGAAGATCGCCCTGGAACACATGACCCCGGTCATGCTGCTTTCCGAGGGCTTCCTGGGCAATGGCAGCGAACCGTGGAAGATCCCTTCCATGTCCAGCTATCCGGCCATCAAACCGCCGTTTGCGACGAGCCTGCCTGAGGACGGCAAGTTCCATCCTTTCGAGCGTGATCCGCAGACCCTGGTCCGCAGGTGGGCGATTCCCGGCCAGAAAGGTTTTGAACATCGCGTAGGCGGTCTGGAGAAAAATCATAACGGCGTGTTGTCGTCTGATCCGGCCAACCATGCCCTCATGGTGGCCGAGCGCGAGGCAAAGGTGCAGAAGATTGCGGATTATATCCCGCAGTTGGAAGTGGACGGTCCTGCTTCCGGTAAATTGCTGGTCGTGGGCTGGGGCGGTACCTTTGGGCATATCCTCAGCGCCGTCAGTGCTGCCCGGGAGGAGGGACTGGACATCTCCCGCGTGCATTTCGACTATATTTATCCGGTGCCCCGCAATACGGAGAAAGTGCTGTCCGGATTCCAGAAAGTATTGGTTTGTGAACTCAACAACGGCCATTTCGCCAATTACCTGCACGGTCTGTTCCCGCAGGTCAATATCGTGAAATTCGGCAAGGTGCAGGGCCAGCCCTTCCTCGTGAGCGAGCTGGTGGATGCAATTAAGGAGGCTTTGTAACATGGCAACATTATCATTCAAGGATTTTAAGTCGGACCAGGAAGTCCGCTGGTGCCCCGGATGCGGGGACCATGCCGTGCTGGCTGCTTTGCAGCGCGCTCTCCCGAAGGTGAGTTCCGCCTTGAACTACGAGAAGGAACGCTACGTGGTGGTGTCCGGCATCGGATGTTCCTCCCGCCTTCCTTATTATATGGATACGTATGGATTCCATAGCATCCACGGCCGTGCAACGGCCATATCGACCGGCATCAAGGTGGCCAATCCCTGGCTGACCGTATGGCAGGCCTGCGGCGATGGCGATGCCCTTGCCATCGGCGGCAACCACTTCATTCACGCCATCCGGCGCAATATCGACATCAACATCATCCTGTTCAATAACCAGATCTACGGTCTTACGAAGGGACAGTATTCGCCTACTTCCAAGTTCGGCGCCATTACCAAGACCTCTCCGTACGGCACCGTGGAACACCCGTTCAACCCGGGTAGCCTGGTGCTGGGCGCGAAGGGAACCTTCTTTGCCCGCAGCCTGGATGTGGAACTGAAGCTGAACGAGGAAATCATGACCGCAGCCGCTTTGCACGATGGCTGTTCCGTGATGGAGATGCTCACCAACTGTGTGATTTTCAATGATGGCGCGCACAAGACACTGTCGGATCCCGCGGTCAAGGCAGACCATACCATCGTGCTCCGTCATGGGGAGAAGATGATTTTCGGCAAAGACCACGATCGCGGCCTGATTTATGACGGCCGGAAGATCCGCGCCGTCCACATCGGCGAAGGCGGTTTTACCGAGGATGATATCCTGGTTCACGATGCCCACACAGACAATATCGGCATCCACATGGCCCTCGCGGACATGAAGGGACCGGATTATCCGGTGGCGTTGGGTGTCATCCGTGACGTGAAAGACATTACCTATGACGACGGTGTCCGCGACCAGGTTAAAGACGTGATGCAAAAATCTTCCATCCATTGTGTGGACGACCTGCTTCGCAGCGGCGCCACCTGGGAAGTTAAATAATATCAAACCACATATCACAATGAAAACACAAGAGATTATGGCCCGCCTCCAGGCGAAGTACCCTACAGAGAAAGAATACCTGCAGGCTGTACAGGAGGTTCTCGAGTCCATTGAGGACGTGTATAACAAACATCCTGAATTCGAAGCGGCGAAGATCGTCGAGCGCATCGTCGAACCCGACCGTATTTTCACCTTCCGCGTGACGTGGGTCGATGATGAAGGACAGGTACAGGTGAATACCGGCTACCGTGTCCAGTTCAACAACGCCATCGGTCCCTACAAGGGCGGTCTGCGTTTCCATCCGTCCGTGAATCCGTCCATCCTGAAGTTCCTCGGTTTCGAGCAGACCTTCAAGAATTCCCTGACCACGCTTCCGATGGGTGGCGGAAAGGGCGGTTCCGACTTCAACCCCAAGGGCAAATCCGATGCGGAAATCATGCGTTTCTGCCAGGCTTTCATGCTGGAGTTGTGGCGCAACATCGGTCCGGATATGGATGTTCCGGCCGGCGATATCGGCGTGGGCGGCCGTGAAATCGGCTTCCTGAACGGTATGTACAAGAAACTGCGCCGCGAACACCATGGCGTGCTGACGGGCAAGGGCCTTTCTTTCGGCGGTTCGCTGGTGCGTCCCGAAGCGACGGGCTTCGGTGCCGTCTATTTTGTGCAGCACATGCTGAAGAACAAGAGCGCCGACCTGGATATCGCGGGCAAGACCGTGGCCGTGTCCGGTTTCGGTAACGTGGCCTGGGGCGCTGCCACCAAGGCTACCCAGCTGGGTGCCAAGGTCATCGCGATCTCCGGTCCTGATGGCTGCATCTACAACCCCAACGGCATGACCCAGGAGAAACTCGACTATATGCTGGAGCTTCGTGCTTCCAACAATGATGTGGTGGCACCGTTCGCTCAGAAGTTCCCGGATGCCCAGTTCATCCCGGGCAAGAAGGCCTGGAGCGTGAAGTGCGACATCGCCATGCCGTGCGCCTTCCAGAACGAGCTTTCCCGCGAGGATGCGGAGGAACTGCTGGCCAACGGTACGTGGCTTTGCGCCGAGGTGTCCAACATGGGCTGCCAGCCCGGTGCCATCGAGGCCTTCCAGAAGGCCGGCATCCTCTTCGCTCCCGGCAAGGCCGTGAACGCGGGTGGCGTGGCGACCTCCGGTCTGGAGATGACCCAGAACGCGATGCACATCAGCTGGACGGCCAAGGAGGTGGACGAGAAACTCCATACCATCATGCATTCCATCCACGAGTCCTGCGTCAAGTATGGCAAGCAGGCCGACGGCAGCGTGAATTACGTCAAGGGCGCCAACGTGGCCGGCTTCATGAAAGTGGCTGAAGCCATGCTCGCCCAGGGAATTATCTAAAGGCTTTAGAAATATTTTTAATACCCACCAAGGGTTTTTCAAGAAAAAGTTTTCAACAGAAAAGTGCGTCTTCTGTTGAAAACTTTTTTCGTAAAAATCCTTGAATGTATGCGAGAATATAATAACGCTCGCCCCCGCTGTTTGAAAGGCAGCGGGGGCTTCGTTTTAGAGAGGATGGGGAAGTGGTTTCATGAGCGAAGAAGATACTTGCCTTCTGAAGAATTTGTGTTATATTTGCAGGATATTTGGAAAGTGAATAAAATTAAATAAAGTTTCAACCCAAATGGCTAACAACAAACTCAATGTGAAGTTCTGCGTCCTGCTGCCGATCGTGTTGCTCGTTACAGGCTTCCTGTGGGCCGTTCCGACCAGTTTCTTCGGAATCGACGCCCTTACCGTCGTTCAGCAGCGTGTGATTGCACTCTTCGTGTTCGCCGCCCTGATGTGGATTTTCGAGATTATCCCGAACTGGACCACCTCTCTGCTGGTTATTGTCATTTCCCTGCTCACTGTTTCCGATAAGGGTATCGGTCTTTTCTGCGACCCGAAATTCGGTCAGCTGGTAGGTTTCAAGAGTATCATGGCCTCCTTCGCCGACCCGGTGGTGATGCTGTTCATGGGCGGTTTCGTCCTGGCCATCATGGCCGAGAAATACGGCCTGGACGTTACGATGGGCCGAGGCCTGCTGTCTGTTTTCGGTACCAAACCGAAAATCGTGCTCCTGGGCTTCCTTATCGTGATCTCGATCTTCTCCATGTTTATGTCCAACACGGCTACCGCCGCCATGATGCTGGCTTTCCTGGCTCCGGTGCTGGCCACCCTGCCCGCAGACGACAAGGGTAAGATCGGCCTGGCCCTGTCCATTCCGGTTGCCGCCAACCTGGGTGGTATCGGTACCCCCATCGGTACTCCGCCGAATGCGACGGCCGTCCGCTTCCTTTCCGAAGCCGGCGCAGAGATCTCCTTCATGGACTGGATGGTTCACATGATCCCGTACGTGATTGTGATGATCCTGGTGGCCTGGGTGCTCCTGCAGCTTTTCTTCCCCTTCAAGACCGAAAAGCTCGTGCTTGAAATCCCCGAGAACAAGAAAGAGAAGAGTTGGAAATCGACCGTGGTGTGGATTACCTTCATCGGCACCATCCTGCTGTGGATGACCGAAAGCATCACCAAGATCAACTCCAATATCGTGGCCCTGATTCCGCTGGGCGTGCTGACGGCTTGCGGTATCTTTACGAAAGAAGACATCAAGGAAATCAACTGGAGCGTGCTCTGGCTGGTAGCGGGCGGTTTCGCCCTGGGTACCTGCCTGCAGGGAACCGGCCTGGCCAAGGTGCTCATCAACGCCATCCCGTTTGGCTCCATGAGCGTGGTGCTGGTGCTGGTGGTGGCCGGTCTGGTGTGCTACTTCCTTTCCAACTTCATCTCCAACTCCGCTACGGCAGCCCTGCTGATCCCGATCCTGATTGTGGTGGCCGAGGGTATGGCCGATCCGGCCGCTGCCAACAACGCCCAGTTCCTGGCGCTCGGCGGCTCCAAGGCCATGATCGTCTTCATTGCCATGTGCGCCTCTATCGCCATGCTCTTCCCGATTTCTACGCCGCCGAATGCCATCGCAGCTTCGACCGGCCTGGTGGAGACCAAGGAAATGGCCAAAGTCGGTATCATTATCGGTGTTGTAGGCTTCATCTTCGGTTTCTTCTGGCTTACCAAGATTTTCCCTTTTGTATAAGAATATGAAAAAGATTGTTCTCCTTCTTGCAGCTGTCTGCACCTTTGTGCTGGCCTCCGCTGAGGATAAACCCTATCATTTCAAACCCTACGGTTTTATCCGCAATTATGCTTTCTTCGACACCCGGGCTACCAAGTCCCTGGCCGAAGATGTGTTCTTCTTTGTCCCGCTGGACGAAAAAATGGTTGGCGGAAACGATGTCAATGCCGTTTCCAGCTATAACTATCAGGCTATCACCACCCGTCTGGGCCTGGATATTCTGGGATACCAGGTGGGCAACACCAAAATCAACGGTAAGATCGAGGCCGACTTCTATTGCCTGAACAGCACGGGCAATACCGGTACCCTCCGGATGCGCCAGGCTTATGTAGACCTGATTTGGGACGGTCTGGGAAAGAACGAAACCACCGACCTGAGCCTGCGGATCGGCCAGAGCTGGCACCCGCTGGCTGCTGATATGCCGAACATGATCAACCTGGAGACGGGTGCCCCGTTCTCCCCGTTCAACCGCAGCGCCCAGGTGATGTTCAATGCCACCTTCGATAAGAAGCTGACGCTTACGGCCGGTATCCTGGAGCAGCTCCAGTATCGCAGCGCCGGTCCCGATGGCAGCACGAACAAATATCAGCGCCACGCCATCCCCGAGGTATATGCCGGCGTTTCCTACAAGAACGGCGGTTTCCTGGGCCGCGTAGGTGCGAGCATGCTTTCCATCCGTCCCCATTACGGCTACGATGCCCAGACGGGTAAGAAGTATGACGAGTGGTTCACGACCTTCAACCCCTTCGTTTTCCTGCAGTACACCAAAGGTCTCTTCCAGATCAAGGCCAAGAGCACCTATGCCCAGAGCGGCGAGCACATGCAGCTGAACGGCGGTTATGCCGTTTGCGGTACCAAGGCCGACGGCATCTCCAATGAATATACCCCGCTTACGAGCACGGTGAACTTCATCTCCGCCCAGTATGGCAAGAAGCTCCAGGTGTTGGGAATGGTGGGCTATATGAAGAGCCTGGGTTCCTACAAGGACATTACCGGTCCGGTCTATTTCAGCGGAAACGGCTTCCAGGCCATCGAGCAGATGTACCGCGTTACGCCTACCTTGCTCTACAACCTGGGCAAGATGCAGTTCGGTATCGAGTATGACCTGACGAGCTGCCGTTACGGTTCTAACTTCGGTTCCAAGGGTATTCCCACGGCGAACCTGCACTGGGTAACCAATCACCGCGTGCTTGTAATGGCGAAATTCAATCTGTAACCCACTTATTAACAGGATTGTTACTTAACCTGTTGATAACTTTTTATGCCCGATTCTGTCGGGCATATTTTTTTATTTACTAAATTTGTTATGCCCAAAACGTGAGCACTTTTTACTATTATATAATACAATCTAAAACTTTCTGCAGCGATGGATGTTTCAGTACGGAAGACCAATGGGTCTTATGAGGAGTATGACAAGGTTAAATTGATGAATGGTATCCGCGAGGCGTACAAATCGACCGGGCAGGAATGCCCCGAAGCCGTTGTGGTATCGATTGTCGAGAACCTGTATATCTACGACAAGATTACCAGCCGCGAGATCCGCCGTCAGGTTGAAGAGAGCCTGATGTCGATTAACAAGAAGGTGGCCGTGGCCTACATCGAAAAATTCGATGCCGGCGTGGACCTCCGCAAGAAACGTGACTTCATCAAGGACTACATCGCCGCCTCCAACGCTGCCACGGGCTCCAAGTTCGATTCCAATGCCAACGTCACGCGCAAAAACATCGTGACGCTGGGCCAGGAGCTGTATAAGGAAAACAACATCAAGCAGAACCGATACATCATGCGGGACAAGATCAAGGCCCTGTACGGACGCCAGCTGGCTGGCCAGTACATCAAGGACCTGGAAGACCATGTCCTGTACAAGCATGACGAGAGCGGCACGCCGGGCTATCCGTATTGCGTGGCCATTACCATGTATCCCTTCCTGGTGAGCGGCCTGAAGGACCTGGGCGGCGTTTCCATCGCACCGACCGACCTGAAGTCCTACTGCGGCGAGTTCATCAACCTGGTTTATTCCGTATCGTCCCAGTTCATGGGAGCCGTGGCAACGCCCGAATTCCTGATGTACCTGGACTATTTCATCCGCAAGGACTACGGGGACGACTACCTGGACAAGCTGGACACGGTGGTGGAGAACAACATCAAGCAGCGCACGCTGGTGAAGGTAATCGACAACTATTTCCAGCAGGTGGTGCACTCCATGAACATGCCGGCGGGCAACCGCGGCTATCAGACCGTATTCTGGAACATCAGCTACTTTGACGAGGCGTATTTCCGCGGCGTGTTCGGCGACTTCCGCTTCCCGGACGGAACGGCCCCCAAGTGGGAGACCCTTTCCTGGCTGCAGAAGCATTTCATGCAGTGGTTCAATGAGGAGCGCAATCACTACATCCTGACCTTCCCGGTTGAGACCATGGCCCTGCTGACCGACGGCAAGGACGATTTCGTGGATAAGGACTATGCCGATTTCACGGCCGAGATGTGGTCCAAGGGACACAGTTTCTTCTGCTACCTGTCCGACAGCGCCGACTCGCTGGCCAGCTGCTGCCGTCTGCGCAACTCGCTCACCGATCTGGACAAGGCCGATGGCAACCACAACCATACCACGCACCAGTATTCCATGGGAACGGCCTCCGTTTCGACGGGCTCCAAGAGCGTGATGACCATCAACCTGAACCGCTTGATCCAAATCGCCGTCCGCCAGTATTTCATGGAGCAGAAGGGGACGATGCTGGAGTCTGCCAAACCGCTGGTGAAGGGTTCCTACGACAAGGAAGCCGTGTATGCGTGCATCCGCAAGGCCATTACCGAAGAGACCGAGCGCGTCCATAAATACCAGATCTCGTTCAACGAGATCATCAAAGACTTCCTGAAGGCGGACATGCTGGATGTGTATCGTGCCGGCTTTATCGACATGCGTCGCCAGTACCTCACCATCGGCGTGAACGGCCTTACCGACGCGGCCGAGTTCCTGGGCCTGGAAATCAGCCCGAATGCCGAGTACAACGAGTTCGTGAACACGATCCTGGAGACCATCAACGTGGTGAACCGTGCCGACAAGACGGCCGAGGCCATGTTCAACACCGAGTTCGTTCCGGGCGAGAACCTCTCCGGCAAGAACTACAAGTGGGACAAGAAGGACGGATTCTTCGTATCGCCGCGCCATAACATGTACTCCTCGTATTTCTACAATCCCGAGGACGAGAGCCTGTCCATGATTGACAAGTTCAAACTGCATGGCAACGATTATGTGAAGCATCTGGACGGCGGTTCCGCCCTGCATATGAATATCTCCGAGCACCTGAGCAAGGATCAGTATCGTACGCTGTTGAAGACGGCGGCGCATTACGGGACGAACTACTTCACCTTTAACTGCCGGAACACAGTCTGCAATAAGTGCGGTTATATCAGCAAGGATACGCTGACCGAGTGCCCGAAGTGCGGCAGCAAGAACCTGGATTACCTCACGCGGGTGATCGGATACCTCAAACGTGTCTCTTCCTTCAGCGAAGACCGCCAGATCGAGGCCGGCAAACGGTTTTATGTGCACGACAGCGCAGTAGCAGTTCCGCAGGCGGAGACCGTCACCGTGGACAAGGAGGCGTAGCTCCCATGATCAAGTACCTCCCGGAGTTGACATCCGTGGTCCTGGAAGAGATTCCTGACAAAGTATCCCTGGCAGTGGAGATTACCCAATGCCAGGGTTCTTGTGTAGGATGCCACTCACCCTTCCTGCGCAAGGATATCGGAGAAGAGCTTACCGAAGCGGCCATTTCGGCCATGGTGGAGGATAATTTCGGGGTGAATTGTTTCCTGTTCCTGGGAGAGGGGAGAGATCCCGAGGCGCTTCTGCGCCTGGCCCGACATGCCCGTTCGCTGGGGCTGGAGACGGCGCTCTACTCCGGACGGGATACCGTGGAAGACGCTCTTTATGAGGCCTTTGATTATATAAAAACAGGCCCTTTCATTCCTGAAAGGGGCCCGCTCAATCAAGCTGGTACCAACCAGCGTCTCTATTATCATCGGAAGGATATCACTGCCCGCCTGCAGCATAAGCGGGTGTAGCCGTTCCGTCTTACTTGGTTCCGAAGATGCGGTCTCCGGCGTCTCCCAGACCCGGGACGATGTAGGCATTTTCGTTGAGGTGGTCGTCCACCGCAGCCAGGAAGATGTCCACGTCCGGGTGTTCTGCCTGAACCTTGGCAATGCCTTCCGGGGCACCTACCAGACACATCAGGCGGACATCCGTACAACCGCGCTCCTTCAGCATGGCAAGGGCGTCGCAGGCGCTGCCGCCGGTGGCGAGCATCGGGTCGGTGATGATGACCGTGCGTTTCTGGATGTCCTTGGGAAGTTTGCAGTAGTAGACAACCGGCTTGTGGGTTTCCTCGTTGCGGTAGAGACCGATGTGGCCCACTTTGGCAACGGGAACCAGGCTTTGCAGCCCTTCCACCATACCCAGGCCGGCCCGGAGAATCGGGACAATGGCCAGTTTGCGGCCGCTGATGGTCTTGGCCATGGTCTTGCAAATCGGGGTTTCAATCTCGATATCGGTGAGCGGGAGGTCACGCAGGACCTCATAACCCATCAGGAGAGCGATTTCTTTGAGAAGTTCACGGAAATCCTTGGAACCGGTTTCCTTCATTCGCATGATGGTCAGCTTGTGCTGGATCATCGGATGGTTGATAACGTGCAATTGGCTCATGGCGGTGTTGTTTTTGTGTTTCTGTTCATACAACAAAGTCCGACGCTATGCCGGACTCTTTGTTATGTAGTCGGGATGACTCGACTCGAACGAGCGACCCCTACGTCCCGAACGTAGTGCGCTACCAACTGCGCTACATCCCGATGCCCGAAGGCTTAGCTCTCTTAGGCGAGCTTGTTGATGTAGACCTGAATGCCGCTCTTGAGGTTCGAGGCTTTGTTCTTGTGAATCAGGCCAATCTTGGCAAGCTTGTCAATCATTGCATAGACTTTCGGTGCACGCTCCTCAGCGGCCTTCTTGTCTGTAGTGGTACGGATGTCGCGGATTGCGTTCCGCGTTGTTTTTGCATAATACCTGTTATGCAGTCTGTGCCGTTCGCTCTGGCGAATGCACTTCTTAGCAGATGCGTTATTTGCCATTATGTAACTTTTTTATATTTTTAGTAGTGGGTAGGAGAATCGAACTCCTATTGCGGGAATGAAAATCCCGAGTACTAGCCGTTATACGAACCCACCATACCGGTCCGATTGTCATTTCGACGAATTGGATTGCAAAGGTATATAATATTTTTTACTCCGCAAAATATTTTTATCCCTTTTTCTCGTCCTTTTCGGCAGTTTCTGTCCATTCAAAAGAATAGAGGAGAGACTCTACCTGACGCAGATAGTGACGCTTGTCGTATTTGGGGGCGTAAACGAAGGCGTCAAGGACGATGATGTCCTGGCCGTCCTTGCTGTAGAAGGCGTGCAGGACGAACGGACCGCCCATGTAGTCGTTTTCAACTTCCCAGAGTCCCCGCATCTCGGCAAAATCACGGCCCTTGTAACGCAGGAATCGCACCTGGGGGGTCATGAAGTTGCTGGTGGTCATGTAGGTGTTCTCGAACATACCCGGGACATTCTCCTTCAGGATTTCGTTGCGATGCGCCACCAGGCTTTCGCAGGAGAACGGGTCGGGATCGTCTCCGACGGGATACTTGTAAATGAGGACGACCTGGTTGGAATACTGTTTCTGGTAGGCCACCCAGGCAAAGTTGTCCGTCTTTTTGCGCAATTTGTAGCCGGAGGGGAAATGGACTTCTCCGCCAAAGATTTCCGCAATCTGCGGGGCGATGGATTTCTCCTCGTACAGCAGCGTATTGGTGATGATGCGGTCCCGTTCGGCCTGCTCCAGGGCGCCCAGAATCATCTCGCTGCTGCGGTTCACGAGGGCTAGGGCCGAATCGGCGTTGGCGGCGTTGATCTGGATGACGCACTGCGGGTGGGCCCACACGTCGTTCCGATAGGTAATGCCGTTGTCTTTGACGGCGGGTTCGATGTGGAAGAAGACAATGTTGCGGTGAACCTTGAACAGGTCTCCGAATGCGCCGGGCGTAATGCTTACCAGGTTGTACATGGGCTCACGCTGGGGGAGGAAGGGGCAGTCCTGCGTGAGCAGGTCGCGGGTCTGGGCGCCCAGGTTCCCTTCCCAGTTGTCTTTGTCCATGACGACGATCACTTCACCGGCCTTGCCGCTCACGTTGGGCAGCAGGGTCTTGCCGGACTGGCCGCATCCAAGGGTGAGGACGGCCAGGATTACGAGGGTAAAAAGCTGTTTCATATTGCGTTATTTGAATAATCTGCCGATATCATTGCCGAAGGCCAGGAACATCAGGAGCAAGACCAGTACGAAACCAATCATCTGTGCTATTTCCAGGAAACGGTCGCTGGGTTTCCGGCCCGTAAAGATTTCATAAAGGGTAAAGACGATGTGTCCGCCGTCCAGGCCCGGGATGGGCAGGAGGTTCATGACGCCCAGCATGATGGAAAGCAGGGCCAGGATCTGCAGGAAGGCGTACCAGTTCCAGCTGGAGGGGAAGACCTGACCGATGGCGATGAAACTTCCCACGCCCTTGTATGCGCCGGTGCTGGGGGTCGCCACCATCTTCAGGTCCCGCAAATAGCCCCCTATGGTGCTGAAAGTGAGCTTGATGCCCTTGGGTATGGCCTGGAAGAACGTATATTCTTCGTGCACCAGGCCGGGAATCCGGGGAACAACCCCCACGTGTCCCAGGGAATCTACCGCCAGGGTCAGCGCAACCGTGTCCTTCCCGCGCAGGATGAATGCGGTGAGGGAGGTGTCCGGATGGGCGGCCAGTACGGGGCGGGCGTCCTGTAGGAAGGGGACCGATAGCGAATCCAGGCCCACGATGCGGTCATCGCGTTGCAGGACGGCGGCATTCTCCGCGCTGAGCACGGTATCGACGGTAAAGGGAACGGCCAGGTCGAACATGTCGGGCGTCTGGAGGACGCTGCCGATCATCCGCCGGTCAATGTAGATATCCAGGGTGTCGTTGCCGCGCAGGACGGTAACCTTCCCCACATCGCGCCGGGCCAGGTCGGCCTGGAGCATGCTGAAATCCCGGGGGACATAGTCGTCCATCTTCAGGATTTGGTCCCCGTTGCGGAATCCCATTTCCCGGGCCAGGCTGTTCACATAGACCGCATTGCCTTCGTTCTGGATATAGGTTTGCCCCCAGATGCCGGAAATGGCAATATAGACCGCGATGGCCAGGATGAAGTTGAACAGCACGCCGCCGGCCATGACCAGCAGGCGCTGCCAGGCAGGTTTGGACCGGAACTCGTCGGGCTTCGGCTCGTGGGAGAGGAATTCCTTGTCCATGCTTTCGTCAATCATGCCGGCAATCTTGCAATAGCCGCCCAGGGGCAGCCAGCCCATGCCGTATTCGGTCTGTCCGATGCGGAAGTGGAAGAGCTTGAACCCGCCGATGTCGAAGAAGAGGTAGAATTTATCTACCCGGATGCCGAAAAGCTTGGCAAAGAGGAAATGCCCCAGCTCATGGAAGAGGATGAGGACGGAAAGCGCCAGGACCACCTGGAGGATTTTCATCAGCACAACCATCAGCGGGCAATCTTTTCAATGAGTTCGTTTGCACGGGCCAGAGCTTCCTCATGGGAGGAGAACACCTCTTCCAGCGTAGGCTGGGCGATGAACGGGAGGGCCGCCATGCAGTCGCGGGCGATGGCGGGAATATCGTAGAAACCAATCCGGTCTTGCAGGTAGGCGGCCACGCAGGCTTCGTTGGCAGCATTCAGGATGCAAGGGACATTGCCTTCTTTTTCCAGGGCTTCAAACGCCAGTCCCAGGGCGGGGAATCGGTTCAGGTCGGGTTCCTGGAAGGTCAGGGCGCCCAGGGCGGCGAAATCCAGTTTCCGGTTGTTGAGCGGCAGGCGCTCGGGGAAACTGAGTGCCAACTGGATGGGCTCGCGCATGTCCGGGCAGCCCAGCTGGGCCAGGACGGCCCCGTCTTCAAATTCGACCATGGAGTGGATGACCGATTCGGGGTGTACCACTACGTGGATGCGGTCGGCTCCGGTGCCGAAGAGCCAGCGGGCCTCGATGACCTCGAATCCTTTGTTCATCATCGTAGCGGAATCGATGGTGATTTTGGCGCCCATCGACCAGTTGGGATGCTTGAGGGCGTCGGCCTTCGTTGCGGTTGTAATTTGCTCCTTCGTCCAATTGCGGAAAGGGCCTCCGGAGGCTGTGAGATGTATTTTTTCGAGTTTGTTTCCTTGGGCGGCGAGCAGGCACTGGAAGATGGCCGAATGCTCGGAATCTACCGGGAGGATGGGGGCGTTGCAGGCCCGGGACCGCTCCATCACCAGGGATCCGGCAGCTACCAGGGTCTCCTTGTTGGCCAGGGCGATGATCTTGCCCGCCTCGATGGCCGCCAGGGTGGGGCGCAGGCCGCTGAATCCAACCATGGCAGCAACGACGATATCCACCCCCTCGGCGGCGGCGAGGCTACAAGCCGAGTCGATGCCGCAGAATACCTTGCTGTCCGTATCGGCCAGGGCGTCGCGGACCTGGGCATATTTGTCGGGATTGCAGATGACGACGTTGTTGACGTCAAACTCGCGCGCCTGTTCGATCAGCAGGTCACTGCTGTTGTTGGCGGTAATGAGTTCCACGTCGAAACGGTCCGGATGCTGCCGGACCACATCCAGGGTCTGGCGGCCGATAGACCCGGTGGAACCGAGGATGGCAATGTGTCTTTTTCTCATCAGAAGCTGATATAACGGGTGGGGTCAATGGCTTCTCCTTCGTGCCAAAGCTCGAAGTGAAGATGCTCTCCGGTAGTCTGGGAACCGGTATTGCCCACGAGGGCGACGGGGGTTCCCGCCTTGACTTTATCGCCTTGGTTGCGAAGCAGTTCGCGGTTATGCCGATAAACGGAGATCAGGTTGTTTTCGTGCTGAATCATAAGGGAATAGCCCGTCTTCTCGTCCCAGCCGGCACTGATGACGGTTCCGTCCAGTATCGACATGACCGGCGTTCCCGCCGGGGCGGTAATATCGATGGCCGGATGAATGGCCGGGGTGAATCCCTGCGAGACCACCCCTTTGAGCGGGGTGAAGAAATGCATGCCCTCGATGGGCAGGTTGCGGGCAGCGCCGCCGCTCACCTCAAACTGCTCTTCCCGGGCTACGTTGGTGCGCAGCAGGGAGTCCCGCTGGGCTAGCGCCTGCGCCTCTTTTCCTTGCGCGAGCAAGTCGGCATGGGCGCGGACGATGCTATCGACCTGAATGGGCTCGCGTCCTTCCAGGATGCGGCTCAGATTCTCGGTATAGAGTTCCCAGCGGTAGATGACGCTTTCCAGGGAATCCACCTTGATGGCATTCTGGATGGCAGCCCGTTTGGAATGGGCGTCAGGATAGCCTGGAAGAAAGGTTTTCAGGGGTGTAAAGGCAATGGCGGAAAAAATGGTGGCGATGATGATGAAAAGGGTGGAAGCAGCGGTCAGGAATAGCCCCATCCGGGAAAAACGGAGGGTCCATAACTGCCGGTGCGTTTTGTCATCGGACATCGTCATCCGGTACGTCTGCACTTTCTTGATTTGTTCCTTATTCCTAACCATACCTTGTCTTTTACGGAAATACAAATATAGCAAAATTCATGCAAATTCGGGATTTTCCCGTATATTTGCAGCGATGGACAGAATTGTAGGCATCGATTATGGCCGGAAACGGACGGGCATTGCGGTCAGCGATCCGCTCTGCATCTTCGCTTCGCCGCTGGAAACGGTGGAGGGTGCGCGGCTGGTTCAATGGCTGAAATCATATTCCGCCCGGGAACGGATTGTCCGTTTCGTGGTGGGCTATCCCATGAACCTGGATAATCGTCCTTCCGAGGCTGCCCGCGATGTGGACCTTTTCCTGAAACAGCTGGAAAAGGCTTTTCCGGACGTCCCCGTCACCCGGGAGGATGAGCGCTTCACCTCGGTGCTGGCGCATCGGGCCATGATTGACGGCGGCATGAAGAAGAGCGACCGGCGGGACAAGGCCTCGGTCGATAAGATCAGCGCCGCCATCATCCTGCAAGGATTTCTGGACCGTCAGGCTAATAACAAATAAGTATGGTACAACCGATTTATGTCTATGGCTCCCAGGTGCTCCGTGAAGTGGCGGCACCGGTGGACCTGAACGATGCAGAACATATCAAATCCCTGGTCCAGGACCTCAAGGATACCCTTGCCCAGGCGGAAGGCTGCGGACTGGCGGCGCCCCAGATAGGCGTCAGCGAGCGCGTCGTCATTGTGGATGGGGATGTGATGGCAGATGTTTATCCTTACCTGAAGGGCTTCAAACGCACCCTCATCAATCCGGTAATCCTGGAGGAGAGCGAGAAAAAATGCGAATACAATGAAGGCTGCCTGAGCGTACCCGGCATCTATGCCGATGTGCTGCGCCCGGTGAGCATGAAGGTGGCGTATTATAACGAGAACCTGGAAAAGGTGGAGGAAGCGTTCGATAAATTCGGCTGCCGGATGGTGCAGCACGAATTGTCCCATCTGGACGGGAACCTGTTCGTGGACAACGTGGCTCCTATCCGCAAGAAAATGCTGACAAAGAAACTGCTGAACATCGCCCACGGGAAGGTGTCGGCTCATTATAACACAAAACTTAAATAATCCGATTCATTATGGGAGCTTTTCATGCGTATGATATTAGGGGAATCTACAACGTGGATTTCGATAAAGAGGTGGCTTACAAGGTGGGTTATTTCCTGCCGGAGCTGCTGGGTGCCGACAAGGTCCTGGTGGGCCGTGACTGCCGGGTTTCCTCGCCCGAGATTCATGATTATCTCATCAAGGGCATTACGGATGCGGGTGCGGATGTGGACGACATCGGCTTGAGCAGTACGCCGCTGGTGTATTTTGGAACGGCGAATTACGGTTACAAGGCTTCCGTCCAGATTACGGCTTCGCACAATCCGGCTGAATACAATGGGATGAAGGTTTCGCGGGAAAATGCCCTTCCGGTGGGCCTGGATACGGGCCTGGGCCAGATCAAGGCCTGGATCGACGAGGGAAAACCTACGCCGCCCGCCGCGAAGAAAGGCTCGGTGCGCGAAATCGACATCAAACCGGACTATATCGCCTTCCTGAAGAAGTACAAGGGCGATTTCTCGAACTTGAAGATTGCCTTTGACCTGTCCAACGGCATGGCCAATCTCTTTGCGAAGGAGGTCTATTCGGGCGAGAACGCGGAGTACCTGTTCGATACCATCGACGGCCGTTTCCCCAACCATGAGCCCAATCCGCTCATTCCCAAGAATGTACAGCCGCTGAAGGACCTGGTATCCCGTACGGGAGCCGACCTGGGCGTTATCTACGACGGCGATGCCGATCGCGTGATGTTCGTGGACGACAAGGCCCGTTTCGTGGCTCCCGATCTGATCATCGCGATGATGGCCCTGTATTTCTGTGGCGAGCGCGGCGAGAAGAATCCCCGCGTGTTGCAGGAAATCCGTTCCTCGAAAGCGGTGGGCGAGTATCTGCAGCAGTACGGTGCAGAACTGCACACCTGGCGGGTGGGGCGCGCCTTCGCGGCTCCCAAACTGCGTGAAATCGACGGTTTGTGGGGCGGTGAACTGGCCGGTCACTACTATTTCAAGGACTTCTTCTACTCGGACAGCGGTATGCTGGCCAGCATCATCGTGCTGCGCATCGTGTCTGCCCTGAAACGCCAGGGGAAGACCTTCAGCGCCATGATCGACGAACTGACCCATTACAAGAATTCCGGTGAAATCAATTTCCGCATTGAGGACAAGGCCGGCGCCATGGAGGCGGTCAAAGCCCACTTCATGGCCCAGGAAACTCCTACCGCCGTGATGGATTTCGACGGGTATCGCCTGGAATTCCCGCAGTGGTGGTTCAACATCCGCCCCTCCAATACGGAGCCTTATCTTCGTTTTATCTGCGAGGCTACTTCGGAGGAACTGCTGGCAAAGAAGGTGGCGGAAACCCGCGCCTTGCTGGTAGAGAAGTTCGATGCCAAATAAGCTGCCGATGAGGAAATTCCTGTCCTTGTTGTCCCTCTTGCTGGCAGTGAGTGCCTATGCGCAGGTGGATTTGCCGAGGATGACCCGGCAGCGTGCCGAAATGCTGGTTCCCCGTCCAGGCATGCAACCCCTGCATTCGTCCGATACGGGCGAAAAAACCGTCATGGATACGATTGCTACGGCGAATGAGCATATCAAGATCCTGCTGTTCACCGACAATACCTGGCATTATTGGAAGGATCCGGCCTATCTTGTTTCCCAGGAGGTGTTTACCGAATGCTGGAACAACAGCGAACCCGATCCCTACCATACTTCGCTGGACAATCTTCCGGCGGAGATATCTTTCTGGGTCGTAGATACCCTGAGCAGTTATCGCTGCCCCCGGCAGGGCAAGGTCTATTCTCCCTTCGGTCCCCGGCGCCGCCGCCGTCACCAGGGGGTTGACCTGCCCCTGCATACGGGCGATCCGGTCTATGCCGCCTTTGACGGAAAGGTCCGGCTGTCGAAGTACCACCGGGGCTATGGCAACCTGGTGATTATCCGGCACGAAAACGGGCTGGAAACCTTCTATGGCCATCTCTCCCGCCGGGAGGTGGAACCCGGAGACTGGGTGCGGGCCGGGGAGGTCATCGGCCTGGGCGGCTCTACGGGCCGATCAACCGGTCCCCATCTGCATTTCGAAACGCGATACCAGGGATACGCCTTTGATCCCCAGTGGTTGATTGATTTTGAATCGGGCGACCTGCGTAAACGGGTTTTTACCTTGAAAAAGAAATACTTGAGTATTGACAGCAAGTATGTTCCGGAATCGGAAGATGTTGAGGAAGATATTCTGTTGGACGAAGCTTCTTCGGATCAGGAGGAAACCCCGGTTCAGGAAGCGCAGCCCCAATATTACAAGATCCGTCCGGGAGATACGCTCACGCGCCTGGCCCGGAGAAATGGCGTTACGGTACGGCAACTGTGCGAGTGGAATGGGCTTACGACGAAATCTACCTTGCGTGTAGGCCGTTCGATCCGCGTGAAATAGTCTGGCACGGCTTCTGCAAGAAAGGGATACGACATGAAACGGATTGTATGTACGATAAGCGTCCTGCTTTGCCTGGCAGCCTTTTTCGCTGCCGGACAGGATGTGCGTACCCGCGCCTTTTGGGATAAACTGGCGGGAAACTGCGTCTCCCTTTCCTATTCCTTCCAGACCCGGGCGGCGGTTCCCGTATCGGGCGAGGGAACAGCCGTTATCCGGGGCGATTGCTATTATGTGAATGGAAACGGGATGGAAATCTGGTGCGACGGCCAAACCCGCTGGATCGTGGACCGGGCAGCCGGCGAAGTGGTTATCGAAGCCGTCGATGCCTCCTCTTCCGATTGGCTCACCAATCCCGTGGCCTGGCTGAAGCAGTCCGGGGACGGCACGCCCGTCCGCCTGCAGTTCCGGGGGGATTATCCCTGCTCCGCCATGCTGTCGCTCCCCGACGGGACAAAGGCCGATTTCTCTTTTTCTGATTGGAAAATAAACCAAACAGCGCCTTCGTTCGTGCTGGAACTACAGGCGCTGCCTACATCGTATATCGTAACGGATTTGCGGTAGTTTACCAACTACCCGATGCGCCGCCTCCACCAAAGGAGCCGCCGCCAAAACCGCCGAATCCTCCGCCGAAACCTCCTCCAAAGCCTCCGCCCCAGGAGCCTCCACGCGAACTGCCGCCCCAGGGACTGCCGCCGATGGGTCCCACCCAGATATGGCGGTCCCGTCCGCCGGTGCCGTTTCCGCCGCCGTGGTTCCCCCCGGAACGATGGATCATCTTGATGACCAGGATCATCAGGAAGAGGAGGATGAGCATGGCCAGCAAAGATTCAAATACATCGTCTTCTTCATCGTCCCGGCTGCGCGGTTCGGCTATCTCTCCGCTGGCAAGGGCCATGAGGGTTTCACAGGCCTGCTCGACACCTCCATAGTAGTCGTTCACCTGGAAATGCGGGATCATGTCGTTCCGGATGATCCGGGAGGCATAGATGTCGGGAATGGCTCCTTCGAGTCCATAGCCGACCTGGATGGTTACCTGCCCGCCGGAATCCGGGGTCTTGGGTTTGACGAGGACCACGATGCCGTTGTTGCGGGCCTTGCTGCCCACGCCCCATTCGATGCCGATCCGGTCGGCATAGTCCGCTGCGGCGCGGCCTTCCAGGTCGTTCACCGTCACCACGGTAATCTGGTTGGAGGTGGAGTCGTCAAAGGCAACCAGTTTCCGTTCCAGTTCATCCACCTGACCGGCGGTAAAGAGGCCGGCAAAGTCGTTTACCAGCCGCTGTGGAGAGGGCTTGGGCGGAATGGCAGCCGCCGGGAGGGCGGATGCCAGCACAAGCAGCAGGAGGAACAGGTGCCTAATCTTCGCCATCGTTTTCATGGAAAGAAATCTCGTCCGGAAGTTCGTTCACGTCGTCGGAACGGTAGGGGAAATAGGTTTTGAGTTTCTCCCCGACCCGGCCGATGGCTTCAGCAAGGCCGTCGGCATAAGTGCCTTGGGAAAAATGGGCGCTCAGGCTGGCGCAGATATCCTTCCAGAAACCTGCCGGAACCACGGCATCGATGCCCTTGTCGCCCAGCACGGCGAAACGCCTTGAGTCGCAGGCAACATAAATCAGGACAGCGTTCCGCTGGGCGGTTTTCTCCATATGGAGCTTATGGAAGGTCCTGAGGGCCCCTTCTTTGGGATCCTCGGGACATTTCCGTTCAATATGGATACGGATTTCTCCGGAAGTCCGTTTTTCGGCTGCGATGATGGCATCAATCAGCCGCTGCTGTTCCTCCCGGCTCAGGAAATCCCGTGCTCTCATGCTAGAATTCTACCTTCGGAGCGGTTTCGGCCCCTTCGGCAGCCTTGAAATAACCCTTCTTTTCGAAGTCGAAAAGGCTGGCGATGATGTTCTGCGGGAAGGTGCGGACCTGGGTATTGTAGGCCATCGCCGTCTCGTTGAATTTCTGGCGTTCTACCGTAATCCGGTTTTCGGTGCCTTCCAGCTGGGCCTGCAGCTCCAGGAAGTTCTGGTTGGCTTTCAGGTCGGGATACCGCTCTACGGTAACGAGGAGGCGTCCGAGAGCCTGGCTCAGTTCGCCCTGGGCTGCCTGGAATTTGGCAATCTCTTCGGCACTGAGGTTGGCCGGATCGATCTTGGTCTGGGTGGCTTTGGCGCGGGCCTCGATCACGGCCTGCAGGGTGCTGCTCTCGTGTTCGGCATACCCCTTGACGGTGGCTACCAGATTGGGAATCAGGTCGGCACGGCGCTGATAAACATTTTCTACCTGGGCCCAGGCGGCTTCTACACCTTCCTCGCCCTTGACGAGGCCGTTATAAGCGTTCTTTCCCCAACTGAACAGTCCCAGCGCAACTACGGCCAGGACAATGATGGTAACGATTCCTTTTTTCATATGATAGTATGATTAGTCTTGTACACAACGGACCGAGGCGCGGAAAGAGGCTTTGTCGGCCGTGCCGGCCAGGACATCCGGATTGTCGTCCCGGAGAAGGCGGTACCAGGCCTGGGTGGCATTGGCTTCATCTGCCGTCCAGAACGTGGCATACAGGCTGTTCCCGGAAAACAGGGTACTGCCCGATTCAATGGCGTAACCGACCGGAATAGCGGAAAAGCCGGTAGAATTGGTCTTCACCACCTTGGGATAGTAAGTCCACATCCGGTTGGAGAGGAATTTGGCATCCGGCATCAAGGCACCGGCCACGTTGGGGAAGGTGCTGAATTTTTCCAGGGTTTTGGATCCGGTCACGGCAGCGGCCAGTTCCAGCCAATCCTGTTCGGTGGAAAGATGCCAGCCGGAAGGACAGGCGGTCTTGGCCTCTTCCCAGGTATAGTAGCGTCCAAAGATGTAGGACATGGGTTCGCTGTTCGAATACGGCTTTCCGGATCCCTGGTAGGCGCTGTTCTGTTTGGACCAGGTCTTGCCGCCCACTGTGGTCAGGTAATAACGTTTCCCGTCGCGGTTGTCCATCATGAAGGGATCGGTGATTTTGATGCCCGTATTGGAAACCGTACTGTCAATATCGTCCTTGACGACAACTAAATCGGCTGTCTTGGACGTTTCGGAATAATCCGGGGCGAAGGCTGCGGCTTTGACCGTGTAGTAGCCGACATTGGCAGGTGCCGTCATGTTATAGGACCCGTCGCCGGCGACATTTACCTTCTTGGTGGTGTCATTCACCGTTTTCCAGGAGACGCGCCAGTAATAGCCCAAATCCGCTCCTTTTGGATGCGTAACGCCTGAAGGGACAATATGATAGATAACTTCCGGTTTCGAGTACATGGTCAGGTCGAAACGCATGGATCCCGTCAGGTAATTATATGTGACATCATCGCTGCTTTTTTTGCAGGAAGCCAGGATGGCCGCGGCCAAAAGGGCCGGGAAGAGTATTCTCGTCAGTTTCATTCTACAAATATGCACATTTTTTATGTAAAAACAGTTAACTTTGTGCAAATACTTTGCCGAATGAAACGAATCGCACGACTTTTTGGATTCCTGCTGTTGCTGGCCTTGTACGGCTGCACCGGAGGGGACCGCTATGTGGCCATGAAGGGCTTTGCCCAGGGCGGTACGTGGACGGTAAAGGCCAACCTGCGCGGGGTGCGTCTTTCACCCCAGGCGGTACGGGACAGCATCGATGCCATCCTGGTAGAGATCGATACCACCCTTTCCGGTTATAACAAGGGGTCTGTCCTCAGCCGCCGCAATGCGGGCGATACATCTATTAACAACCTGATGTTCAGACAGATGTGCGCAATCGCAGACAGCCTGCGGGAGCATACCGGCGGGGCGTTGGACTGTGCGGCCGGAGCCTTGTTCGACGCCTGGGGCTTCGGTTTTAAGACGGATTCGTTGCCGTCGGCCGAGGAAGTGGCCGCCCTGAAGGGAGACCGCAGCCGCTGGAATTTCAACGCCATTGCCCAGGGATACAGTTGCGACCGCGTAGCCGCCTTCCTGTATTCGCTGGGCGTGAAGGACATGCTGGTGGACATCGGCGAGATTTTCTGCGACGGGGTGAACCCCTCCGGGCAAGGCTGGAACATCGGGGTGGACCGGCCCGAGGACGGCAATCAGGAACGCGGGAAAGCCATGACGGCGGTCTGGCAGTCGGCCGGTGGTCCCTGCGGAATCGTAACGTCGGGTAATTATCGCAAATTTTACATCCGGGACGGGCGGAAGTATGCCCATACCGTGGATCCCCGGACAGGCTGGCCGGTACAGCATAACCTCCTGAGTGCCACCATAGTAGCCCCCGATGCCTTGACGGCCGACGCGTGGGCGACCTATTGCATGGTGGTGGGCGTGGACCAGGCTCGCGACTTCATCCTTTCCGACCCTTCGGTAGAAGGCTACCTGGTCTTTGATGACGGGGAGGGCATGCGCGACTGGGCCTCGCCCGGCTTCACGCTGGTTTCTACATTCCTGCAATAACTTCCAGACAAAAGAGCAAGGCCGATGCCGCCAGGTCCGTGAGCCGGATCAGCAGCATCGGGCAGATGCCTGCGGCGCCCAGGGCGACCGTGGCCACGCCCAGGACCATGAGGGCCGTGGTAAGCGGCATGGCCAGCAGGTTGGTGAGCAGGAAATGACGGGGAAAGGTGTGGAAGGTCAGCCAGGCCAGGGGAGCGGTGGTCAGCTGGCAGGAGAGGGTCAGGGCCGCCCCTTTCCAGACCTTGCGGATGGGGTCGAAACGGCCGTCGGCCGGATACCATCGTTCCAGGACCGGGTAAATGAGGGTGATGCCGGTCATGGCCAGGTAGGAGAGCTGGAAGCCGACCGTGGCCACCTGGGAGGGGTCGATGGCTGCCTGCAGAGTCAGGGCGACCAGCAGGATGTGCCAGGCGTCCCGGGGCCGGTGCAGCAGGGCGCAGGCCTCGCCCAGCACGATGAAAAGGAAGGCGCGTACGAGGGAGGGGGAGGCGCCGGTCGCCAGGCAGAAGGCGCCTGCAGGGACGATGGCTGCCACACTGCGGACGGTCCGGGCAAGGGGACTGTTTCCCAGGATGGACAGGACCCGCGTCATCACCAGGTAGAGGATGCCCAGGTGCAAACCGCTCAAGGCCAGGATGTGCGAGGCGCCGCTGCTGCGGAAAACCTGGAGGACGTCGCGCTCCAGGAAGGAGCGGTCGCCGGTGAAAAGGGCCGTGAGCAGGGGAGCGGTGCGTTCATGGGGGAAGGGTAGGCCGGCCAGTAGGTTTTTGAGGGCCTCCAGCCCTCCGGCGGGCGGCGCAACGCTCCCTCCCAGCCGGTTGGCGGCCGTGCAGCACAGGCCCGTGCAGATCATCAGCAAAGCCAGCTCCAGCCGCCCGCCGCCCCGCCAGAGCATCCACAGGGACAGGAACACCGCTCCCAGGCAGGCCAGACCGCCCAGGAGATGGATGCCGCCCACTGCGTACAGTTGCTCCGGCAGGAGAAGCCCTGCTGCCAGACCGACGGTAAAAGGGAATGCTATCGCTTCGAAAGACCTCGCTTCTTCCATTTAAGTTTGGTTTTCTGCTAAAATAACGATAATATTTCATATATTTGCACGTTATACCGAAAAAACGTTACAGAAATGATTATACTTGTTATCAATTGCGGAAGCTCGTCCATCAAATACCAGCTTCTGGACATGAAGAGCGATGATGCCTATTCCCTCATCGCAAAAGGAATCGTAGAGAAGATCGGATTGCCGGAAGGTATCCTCCAGTATGCACCGACGGGCCGCGAGAAGATTGTAAAGGAACTGCCGGTAGCAGACCACAAAGAGGGCATGAAACTCGTCCTGGACGCCCTGGTGGATCCGAAGACGGGCGTGCTGAAGTCTTTTGACGATATCGATGCGGTCGGTCACCGGATCGTGCAGGGTGCCGATTTCTTCAGCGGCAGTGCCCTGGTCAATGACGATGTCATCGAGAAGATCGGCATCTGCTGCGACTTCGCCCCGCTGCACAATCCCGCCCACCTGCTGGGTATCCACGCCATTTCGGAGGTGCTCCCTTCGGTTCCGCAGGTGGTGACCTTCGACACGGCTTTCCATCAGACCATGCCGGATTACGCCTACATGTATGCCCTGCCGTACAGCTATTATGAGAAGTACCGCGTCCGCCGTTACGGTGCCCACGGTACCTCGCATCAGTACGTGGCCCAGCGCGGTGCCAAGTTCTGCGGGATCGACCTGGAGCACTCCAAGATCATTACCTGCCACGTGGGGAACGGCAGTTCCGTCACGGCCATCGTGAACGGCAAGGTGGTGGATACCTCCATGGGTTTCACCCCGCTGGAAGGCATGATCATGGGTACCCGCTGCGGTAACATCGACGGCAACATCATCCCGTATATCATGAAGAAGGAGAACCTGACCCCGGACCAGATGACGGAGGTGATGAACAAGAAGAGCGGTTTCCTGGGCCTGTCGGAGAAGTCCTCCGACGCCCGCGACCTGAACGAGCTGGCGAATGCCGGCGACTACAAGGCCAAGCTGGTGTTCAAGAAACTCTCTTACGATGTCATCAAGAATATCGGTATGTATGTGGCGGCCATGAACGGTGTGGACCTGATTGTGTTCACCGGTGGTATCGGCGAGAACAACAGCCGTTTCCGTCGCCGCGTGTGTGAGAACTTCACCTACCTGGGTCTGGAATTCGACTACGAAGCCAATGCCGCTGCCGGCAAGGAGACCCTGCTGAGCCTGCCTACCTCCAAGGTAAAGGTGGCCCTCATTCCGACCAATGAGGAGCTGGTCATTGCCCGCGATACCATGCATATCGTACAGGATTTGGAAGACTAATAAATTCACAATAATATGATTACATCTTTTAACGACGTGTATGCAGAGCTCAAGGAAAAGGGTATCTGCAAGAAACTGGTCGTGGCCTGGGGTGTGGATGAGCATTCCATCGAGGCCGCATATAAGGCTGTTGAGAAGGGCTTCGTAACGGCCACCCTGGTGGGTGACGCCAAACTGATTGCCGACACCTGCGCCAAGAACGGCATGGATGTGAACAAGTTCGAGGTGATTGACAACCCGAACGAACTGAAAGCGGTGGCCCAGGCGGTCCAGATGGTTCACGACGGACAGGGCGACGTGCTCATGAAGGGCCTCTGCTCTACCGATAAATTCCTCCGCGCCATCCTGAACAAGGAGACGGGTCTGCTGCCGGCCAAGGGCTTGCTCAGCCACGTGGGCGTGATTGAGAATCCCCACTACCACAAGCTAATCTTCATGACCGATATGGCCGTGATTCCGCTGCCGGATTTCCGCCAGAAAGTGAAACTGGCCAATTTCGTGGTGAACATCGCCCGCTCCTTCGGGATCGAGAAACCGAAGGTGGCCTTTATCGCCGCATCCGAGCAGATGCTGGATTCCATGCCGGCCTGCATCGAGGCTGCCATGCTGGCCAAGATGTGCGACCGTGGTCAGATCAAGGGCTGCATCGGTGACGGTCCGCTGGCCCTGGATGTCGCCATCGACAAGGAGAGCGTGGAAATCAAGAAACTCGTGAGCCCGGTGGCCGGTGACGCCGACTGCCTGGTGTTCCCGAATATCGAGAGTGGCAATGTTTTCTGGAAGACCAATTCCAAGATGAGCGACGGTGTCCGTCAGGCCGGTATCCTCGTGGGTACCACGGCTCCTTGTGTCCTCGCGTCCCGCGCCGACACGGTGGATACCAAACTCAACTCCATCGCCGAGGCGGTCATGAGCGTGAAATAAGCTTTATTCCCAGAAGAAATCGCGGGCGGGGAGTTTCTCCGAATACCGCTGGCGAAGGGTCCGGAAGAGCTCGGCTGTATAGCGGGTGAGTCCGGGCCCTTTCCATGTACTGGTGTTGGTGATCAGGATCCAGCATTCGCCGTCGGGATAGTATTTGATGAGGGCGCTGGTGCCGGAAAGGGTGCCGGTGCGGGTCCAGCCTTTGAGCGGATGGGTGTCGTTCCAGCCCAGGGAATAGGTGTCCTCGTCAAAATACTCCGTCATGGTGCGCACACTCTTGAGCGAGAGGATGTCCGGGACTTCCGGCCGGCCGTCGATGGAGGCGATGAAACGGGCCAGTTCGGGCGTGGAACCCACCCAGGCCCCGGCGCCGGACAGGGCGCGGATGTTGTTGCCGCCGTAGCAGCGCGGCACCTCGCGGCCGCTGTTGTTGTACTCCAGGACGGGTTCGTCATTGGTTTGGAGGTGGTACCGCGTTTCGTTCTTGTATTTTTCTTTGTAGTAATTGTTGGCAATGTGGAAGTCGGTGCAGCCGGCGGGGCGCAACACGTTCTGTTGCATAAACTCCTCATAAGACTCGCCGGAAACCTTTTCGATAATCATCGACAGCAGCAGATACCCGAAATTGGAATAATACTGCGAGGTGCCCGGAACGAACTTCAGCGGGAATTTGATCATGCATTTCACCAGGGTTTCCTGGTCCGGCGGGGTGGTCAGCCGGTTCTGCATCATCACGGTGCGGGTCTGGAAGAGCGGATCGCCATAGGTGGATTTGAATCCGCCCCTGTGGCGCAGCAGGTCCTCGACCGTGATTTTATAGTAGTTTTTGTCCTTGATGATTTTCGTATAGGAAGTGTCGTTGAGGATGCCCGAGGGCCCGAAGACCGAATCGCGCAGGCTCAGGCGGCCCTGCTCCTGCAGGACCATGATGCCGGTGGCGGTGAGGAGTTTGGATACCGATGCCATCCGCATGATGATACCGGGAGACATCCGCACGCCTTTTTCTTCATCGGCCCACCCGTAACCCTTCGCGTACAGCAGCGAATCGTTGCGCATGATGCTGAGCGATACGCCCTGCAGGTTCCACTCCTGCATGAACCGGGTGATGCTTTTGTCCAGGCCTGCCAGGTCGGAGGTGTCGGACATTTCGTTGGTGAGGGTTTTGTTGAGGTTCAGGGGTTTGCGGCGCGTTTCATCGGTATTTTCGCTGCGAAAGGATCTTCCCAGGGCGATGGCCGCCACGATGGATGCCGCGATGATGAAGAGGTATCGGAAGGTCTTTTTTGACATGGTTAAAGGGTTGAGCCTAAAAGGGTGGGGTCGTCACCGTCTTTCATGCGGTTTAGTTTGCGCAACAGCCCGATCAGCAGGATGGCGGTGATGATGGAGGCCAGGGTATCGGAAACGGGATAGCTGTACCAAATGCCGTCCAGGCCCCATTCCAGCGGTAGCAGATAAATGGCCGGGACCAGGAAGATCAATTGGCGGGTCAGCGACAGGAAAATGGATTTGTTCACCATGCCCAGGCTCTGGAACAGGTTGGTTCCGACCATCTGGAATCCGATGATGGGGAAGGCGCAGTTCATGATGCGGATGCCGCGGGTGGCAATCTCTTTCAAGGCGGGGTCGTTGGTGAAGGCGCTGACCGTAAGCCCCGGGAAAAATTCACAGACAATAAAGCCGAATACCAAGATCAGCGTAGCCCAGGCGGCCGTGATCAGATATACGCTTCGGACGCGGCTGTACTGCCGTGCCCCGTAATTGTAGCCGGCAATGGGCTGCATGCCCTGGTTGAGTCCCAGGATCACCATGACGAACAGGAAGGAGATCCGGTTGATGATGCCGTATCCACCGATGGCCAGGTCGCCACCATATTTGAACAACTGCTGATTGATGAACAAAGAGACGATGCAGGCCGCCGCATTCATCAGGAAAGGTCCCATGCCGATGGCAAGGGATTCCTTGGCAATGGGCCAGTCCAGCTCGAAAAAGCGGGGGCCCAGATGCAGGAGTTTCTCTTTATCCATGAAATACCGCAGGGTCAGGATCATGGCCAGGAACTGGCACAGGACCGTGGCCAGGGCGGCTCCCCGGATACCCAGCCCGAAGGTAAAGATAAAGATGGGGTCGATGATGGCATTGGAAATAACGGTGAACAGCGCCAGTCCCATGGCCAGCCGGGGATTCCCGGAAGAACGGATCACGGCGTTCAGGCCAAAGTAAATATGGGTGATGACGTTGCCCAGCAGGATGATGACCATGTAATCCCGGGCAAAGGGAAGGGTATTCTCACTGGCACCGAAAAAGGTAAGGATGGGGTCCAGGAAGGCCAGGCAAACGATGGCAAAGACCACGCCCAGGATGGTATTCAAGGTCACTTCATTGGACAGCACCTTGTTGGCGATGGTGTAGTTTTTCTTGCCCAGCAGGATGGAAATCATGGTGGCTGCGCCCACGCCCACAAGGGTGCCCATGGCCGTGGACAGGTTCATCAGCGGGAAGGTGACGGCCAGGCCGGAAATGGCCAGCGAACCCACTTCGGGGATATGGCCGATGTAGATGCTGTCCACCATGTTGTACAGGGAGGATGCCGTCATCGCAATGATGGCGGGAACGGCATACTGCCTTAACAGGGAACTGATTTTCCGGGTACCGAGTTCTGAGGGGGCTGCCTGACCTGCCATTGTCGTTACTTCGGTTTTGCTACAACATCAATATCGAACCGGAGACTGGCATAGGCCGGGATGGATGAGCCGTTTCCGTTGGCGGCATAGCCCCGCGTAGAATAGAAGGTGCAGGTGCCTTTTTCAAACGGCCGCAGGATCGAGCAGCAGTAGGCAAATCCGTCCACCAGGTTTCCTTCGGCGGTGCTGTCGTCACCCATGGAGATATTCTTGTAATTCTCTTTCTTGTTGATGGCGACGGGGCTGTAGGTCTTGGAGGCGGAGTAGATTCCGTAAAATTTTGCGGTATCTTCCATCGTGGTGTCGAAGACCTGTCCGTTCAGCAGGCGACCGGTGTAATTGATATAAAAGGTGGTGTCGTTGGGCATGACGGTCTTGTCTGCAACGGCCTCGGGGTTGAGGCATTTGTAATAGAAACCGTAAATCACCGAGTCGGCCACGTCCAGCACCCGTTTGGAATAACGTTCCAGCGAGTCAATCTCCCATTTTTTGATATCGGTGGTGGCATCTGCAACGTGGAGCGTGTAGATGTTGTGGGTACCGGTTTCGGCGTCCAGGTATTCTTCCGCCGTGTCATAGTCTGCAATGACATTCAGCCATCCCGGGATGACGGCGGTGCGCGTTCCGCCCACCTTCATGCCGCGCAGGGTTTCCCGGATACCGGCGTTCAGGGTGGCTTTGTTGACCAGCCAGGGAACGGGACCATAATACGTGGAGGTCTTGTAGTTGCCCAGCTGCTGGGCCATTTTGGGGTCGGAGGTGGCGCTCACCGTTCCGCTCAGCAGGCGCTGGGTGTAGGTAACGAATACATACATATCGGTATTATCCGATACTTCCATTCCGGTTCCCGGGGTGTCCTTGATGATGTAAATCCCCTTTCCCGTGGCAGGGGTACGGGGATAATTCACCTGCATCCAGGCATCGAAATACCGTTTGGCGGCGACATTTTCATTTACCGATTTCTCTCGCGCGCAGCCCGCTGCAAGCAGGACGGATACTGCGATATATAGCCATTTTTTCATACTCATTCGTTCGATATGCTTTGGACCCATATATGGTAGGCCAATGCAGCATTTGCAGGAATCGTGCCGAGAATGCGGTCACCGAAGCCATATTTGCCGGAAAAGAGGATATAGCACTCGTCTCCGGCTTTTACGCCAGGTAACCCGCGGCGGAGTCCATCTACCAATTCGCCCTCCGAAGGCCGTACCATGGCGATTTTGAAAATGCTTGAGTCGGAAACGGCCCAGGTATTGGTCACTTCCGTATAATTGGTCGTAAACAGATTCGAGACAGATACGCTGCCCGTAAAGGTATAGCCGGCATACCAGAGGGCTGCCAGACCGTCGGTTTTCAGCGAGTCCTCCGTTTCTGCGGCAGACCGTTTCACCGTGACGCGGGTCACGCCGTCCTGGTAGCAGACAAAGGCGCCTTCGTGGCTTTTCAGCAACGTCTGTACATAGCTCTCAATCTTTTTCTCCTGGTTCCCGAACAGGGTCTCCGTTTCCTTGGAACAGGAAAGGAGGGCGACGGCAGCCAGGATGCTGCAGGACAGAATAAAATGGAGGGGTTTCATTCGGACAGGAATTCTTCGGTTATACGTTCGATGAAGGCTTCCGCTTCGGCCGCCTTGTCCCGGTCCCGGGTCGGGATGAATTTGCCGCCGGCCGCCAGTTCGTGTCCGCCGCCGCAGAAATACCGGGCGGCCAGGGTATTGGCCGATGTTCCTTTCTTGGAACGGATTGAAACGCGGAATACCCCGTTCTCTTCCCGGAGGAAGAGGCTCATCCGCACTTTCCGGATGGCCAGGGGAAGGTTGACGAACCCTTCCGTATCCCCTTCCTGAAGGAAAAAGTGGCGCTGGGTCTGGCGGTCCAGGACCATATAGGCCACCCCTTTCGGGGTAATGTGCAGCAGATCTTTCAGCAGCAGGCCCTGCAGGCGGATCCGGTCTTCCGGATAGGTCTGGTACAGGCGCTGCAGGAGGGCATCCCGATCTACGCCCGTGGCGAGCAGGGCGGAGGCCATGCCGAAGGTGGTCGGCCAGACGGAATTGGCAAAATTGTTCGTGTCCGTCGTCATACCGGCCATCAGCGCGCGGGCAGCCTGCCGTCCCAGTCGGGAAGCCTTTCCGTCAACGGCAGGGAGGGCCATCAGGATGTGATAGAGCAGCTCGCAGGCCGAGGAAACTTCCGTTTCGGAGAATACCAGGCCGAAGGAGGCGGAATCGGGATTCAGGTGATGGTCGATGAGAACCTTCCGGGCGGGGGAGTCCGCCAGCATGTCCTTCAACCCTTCTACCCGGGAAAAACCGTTGCAGTCCAGGCAGACGAGCAAGTCCGTTTCCGCCAGGCGATTCCGGGCGGCATCGGGTTGCCTGGACGCCACGATGGGCTGGACCCGATTGACCAGGAAACGCAGGCGGGCGGCAATCGGATCGGGATAAATGATCCGGACATCGGTCCGATAGACGCGCTTCAGGAAGGCCTGAAGCGCCACCGTGCACCCGACCGCATCTCCATCGGGATGGGTATGGGTCACGAGCGTCACCCTCTTCGCCTGGGCGAAGAAACTGTCTAATAAACGGATAGCCTCTTTCCTGAACGGTTTCATCTTTTTATTTTCTGGTGCAAAATTACAAATTATATTGCATTTCATAAATCATTTTTTTAACTTTGTCAGAACTTTTGAATAAAAATAATAATTAAGATACCCAATGAACGGAATTGCAAAAAAGATTTTGAGCGTCGTGCTCTTCCTGGTCTGCATAGGCCTGGTCTATCTCATTTATCAGGGCATTATGGAGCCCGTTAACTTCAACAAGGAGAAGGCTCGCCGCGAGGCTGTCGCCATCCAGCGTCTGAAAGACATTCGCGATTTGCAGGTGGCCTACAAGAGCGTTACCGGTCGTTTCGTGTCCACCGTGGACTCCCTTTGCGACTTCTACAAAAAGGGTGAAATGAAGGTGGTCATGCAGGTGGGTTCCAAGGATGACTCCCTGGCCATGGCCCATACCGAGGCTGTGAAGAAGGCCAACCGCAAGATCACCCCGGCCGATCTGTACAAGATGTATCTGGCAGGTGACAAGAACCTCGTTTTCGCGGTTGAGAGTAAGATTGCCGTGAAGGATACCCTTTTCCACAATCGCACCGATTTTGTCGTAGATTCTTTGAAGTATATCCCGTTCTCCGGTCAGCAGCCTGTGGAAATGGAAGCAACGGTCCGCAAGGTCTCCGGTGTGGATGTGCCCCTTTTCGAGGCCCGCATGCCTTACCGTGCTTTCCTGGACGATGTTAACAAGCAGCTGCGCATCAACCTCGACGCCGAGCGCGAGACGCAGGGCCATTTCAAGGGCCTGCAGGTAGGCAGCGTTACCGCTCCTAACAACAATGCCGGTAACTGGGAGTAGGATATCTGTTCAAGTTTCATTGAGCGGATTCGCTTTCAAGGTCGGAACCACTGGCTCAGGCTGGCTCGGTCCCGACCGTGTTTTTACAACCCCGGAACTCCAGCGCCGGTACGACGAGGTGGAAATATCCCTGTTCACCCCCAAATGTGCGCTGGTCCCGACCCCCTGTTTTGAGTCGGCGGCTGCCCGCAGCATCCTTTCCGATGTCGTGAAACTGAAAGAGGAAGATGCCGTTTCCTGGATCGATGTCCCGGAATTCGGTGCGATGCTGGTCTATTCCAACACCATCGGCGAGTCCCTTTCCAAGGTCCTTTCCCAGACCCTCTTTACCTCGTCCGGGAACCGTGCCGAGGTGCTTCCGGAATTGTATTATATCCTCCGGGACCTGCCTTTGTGCAAGGAATACAACAAGATGCTGGCCTCGTATCACGACGGCTTGCTGAACCTGGCCATCGCCCAGGGCAAGAGCCTCTTGCTGGCCAATACGTACGATGCGGTGGATTTTACAACGGCCGAGTACTTTATTTTCCTGGCCATGAAAAAGTTGCAGCTGAATCCGGAAGTGACGACCATTACCTTCCGCACCCCGCTGGACACGGAAGACGAATTGTCGCTGTATCGGTATTTCAAGGCGGTCGAGCAGGTATGAGGATCATCGGAGGAGCCTTGAAAGGCAAGCTGATTCAGCCGCCTTCCGGCTATAAGGCACGTCCCACGACGGATTTTGCCCGGGAAGGTCTTTTCAACGTCCTGAACAACGAATACGAATTCGAAGACTTGAAGGTGCTGGACCTTTTCGGAGGGACCGGCGCCATTGCCTTTGAATTTGCCTCCCGGGGGGCCGCCCGTGTCTATAGTGTAGAAATGGCACGGGAAAATGCGACGTTTATCAAGCGGGAGGCCGATCGTCTGGGCCTGGCGAATGTGACCATGGTGCGGGCGAATGTTTTCGATTTCCTGCCGCTGTGCCGGGAGAAGTTCGACCTGGTTTTTGCTGATCCGCCCTATGCCCTGGAAGGACTGGAAACCCTGCCCGACCAAGTCTTGTCACGAAATCTCCTGCATCCCGGCTGCTATTTTATCTTGGAGCACGGCGATGAGCACAACTTCACTGCCCATCCCTTCTTTGTCAAGGAGAAGGTTTACGGGCGGGTGCATTTTTCGTTTTTTGAGTCGAAATAACTAGCGGGTAATCCCTTTATACGTTTCGCAAACGGTTCGGTAGCTTTCCAGGTTGCCGATATCGTAGCGACTGCCGGGCATTTCCATGGCGTGGACGCTTGTCTGGGTGCAGAGCCAGGCAATGTACGAGCCGGGTGCGTCGGTGCCGCAACCCGCTTCGATTCCCCGGGCGACCAGCCGGGCGTCGGCCTTCGTATAATAATAAAAAGGTGGACAGCACCAGTGGGAACGGGGCTGGGCTGGCTTCTCCTCCATCGACAGGACGCGGTCCTCGGCATCGGTCTCCACGATGCCGCATTTGTGCAGGCGGGCCTCATCGGGCTCGAAGTAGCGCATGATGCAACTCGTGCCCTTTGTGCGGGCGTAGTCGATGAACTTCACCAGGCTGAAATCCAATACGTTATCGCCGGCGATGACCAGCAGGTCATCGTCCAGGGCCAGGGACTCGATGGCGAACTGGATGTCTTTTACGGCCCCCAGACGCGTCTCGTTGGTAGAGGTTCCGTCATCTACGATGGTAACGCCCACCGGGGCCCATTCGCGGAAGATGGGCGCAAAGCGATGGTTGGTTACCACGGCGAACTCGTCCACAATGCCGCTGGAACGGATGTCGTCGATGAGCCAGTCCAGAATGGTTTTATCGCCCACTTTCAAAAGGGGCTTGGGAAAATTTTCCGTGAGCGGATACAGGCGGGTCGCATAGCCCGCGGCGAGGATCAGACATTTCATAGGGTAACGCCGTCAGAGGATTCACAACCGCAATACAGGTATTTGCCACGCAGGGCGGGGAAGACCTTCAGGTAGGCCTCTTCCACGTTCCGGGCAATCTGCTCTTCATAATCGGGATGGATCAGGGCCATGCAGCAACCTTTGAAACCGGCACCGCTGAAGCGGCCTCCGTACACGCCGTCCTGGTGTGTCATGATTTCGTACAGGGCCTTGAGTTCGGGCGATCCGGTCTCCCAATTGTAGATGGACGAGGCGCCGCTTTGGGTTGAAATGCGGCCCAGTTCGGCGATATCGCCCTTGCGCCAGGCTTCGGCGGCCTGTTCCACGCGGGCGAATTCCGAATAGAAATGTTCGGCCCGGCGCCGCCACGTTTCGGGCAGGCGGTCCTTGAATTGTTCGTAAACTTCGCGGGGAACTTCGCGGCAGTGCGTTTCCTTGAATTTTCCGTACTCCATGCCCGCGTAGGCTTTCAGGGCATAGGCCGCGGAGCGGACTTCATCGACCCGCATGTTGAATTTGCTGCCGGAGAGGTTGCGCTCGATGCCCGAGAAGAAGATGGCGATCTTCCACGGTTGGATGCCCGGCTGCTCGGGAATGAGTTCATAGCTGTCGTCCTTCGTGTCGAGGTACAGCAGCTGGTGCGCGCGCGAATAGACTTCGCAGCTCTGGTCCAGTTTGCCAACGGACACGCCCACATAGTCCGTTTCGGCGTGGAGGGCGATATCGATGAGCTCGGCGGGCGAAATCCGGATTCCGTTCACCCGGCACAGGGCGGTGAGGAATACGATGGTCACAGCCGCCGACGAGGAAAGGCCGCCGATGGGGAGGCTTCCCTGGATGACACCGCTCATGCCGGTCCGCAGGGTATAGCGGTTGTTCAGTTCGAGGGTGGCACCGCGCAGGTAGTCGGCCCAGTCGTTGCATTTCATTTCGGGGACGTCGCGCACGTGCCACTGGGCGCGTTTGTCGAATTGCAGGGAAGCCAGTTCCACGACACCGTTGGCTTTGGGACCGTAAGCGATGTGGATGCCTTTGTCGATGGCGAAACCGGTAATCTTGCCCAGCTGGTGGTCGCTGTGGGCGCCTACGGGACAAACCCGGTAAGGACAGAAGGCGACATCTTCGGGACTTTTCCGGTAGATGGATTCAAATTTTTCGATACATTCCATATGCATGCGGTTAGTCGATATCTTCGATAACGGGTGTGACGCCGCTTCCCTGTTGCATCAGGAAGGCGCGCATGAAGGCGTCCAGGTCTCCGTCCAGGACGCCCTGGGTGTCAGCGGTGGACAAGCCGGTACGCAGGTCTTTGACCATTTTGTAAGGGTGAAGGACATAGGACCGGATCTGGGAACCCCATTCGATGCGTTTTTTCTGTCCTTCCAGCTCGGCCTGTTTCTCCTGGCGTTTCTTGAGTTCGATATCGTACAGACGGGATTTCAGGATACGCAGCGCGTTTTCTTTGTTGCCAATCTGGGTGCGGCCTTCGGTATTTTCAACCACGATGCCCGTAGGGAGGTGGCGTACGCGCACGCCGGTTTCCACCTTGTTTACATTCTGGCCGCCGTGGCCGCCGCTGCGGAAGGTGTCCCATTCCAGGTCGGATTCCTTGATCTCGATGTTGATGCTGTCGTCCACGAGGGGATAGACAAAAACCGAGGAGAAGGTGGTCTGGCGTTTGCCCTGGGCATTGAAGGGCGAAATGCGAACCAGGCGATGCACGCCGTTTTCGGCCTTGAGATAACCGTAGGCATAGTCTCCTTCAATTTCCACCGTAACGGATTTGATGCCGGCTTCATCGCCGTCCACCAGGCCGGTGACATCGGCTTTGTAGCCGTTCCGTTCGGCCCAGCGCAGGTACATGCGCATGAGCATGGCGCTCCAGTCGTTGGCTTCGGTGCCGCCGGCCCCAGAATTGATGGTGAGGACGGCCCCCAGGTTGTCTCCCTCAGCCCCCAGCATATTCTTCAGTTCCAGGTCCTCGACCTGCTTGACAGCCCCTGCATAGGCAGTATCCAGGTCTTCGGTTTCGTTGAACTCATACAGCACGTCCAAATCCTCGACCGACGTATAGGCTTTGTCAAAGTCGGTTACCCACGCTTTGACCTGGCTCAGGTTTTTCAAGAATACCTGGGCGGCCTTGGGATCATCCCAGAAATCGGCGGTTTCCGTCTTTTTCTGCAGGGATTCCACCTGCGCGCGCTTGCCGGAAATGTCCAGACAATCCCGGAGGGTGTCGATTCGTTTGTGGAGGTCTTTTATCTGTTCGATGGTCGTCATGTCGCTATGGTTTGCAGGTGCAAAAATACGGAAAAAAGTGCGGGCTTACAAATCCTCGTCCACGCGCGCGTCTTCCGGTCCCGGGATAATTACCACCCGGGTTCCTTTTTCGATATAGGGGAGGATTTCCAGCAGGTCGGCATTGTGCAGGCGGATGCAGCCCTTGCTGTCGCGGGTTCCGATGCGGTCGTCGCGATGCGGGCAGGACCCGTGGATGCCGATGGCTTTGAAGCCCGTTTTCAGGTGGATGAACCACGGCCCGTAAGCCTCTACCGGCCCGTGGCCGTCGTGGTAGTCGTACAGCACGCCGCGCGTATTCTGGATCCAGGTCACGGTGAAGGTCCCTTCGGGCGTCTTGGCGTCGCCCGCCTTGCGTTTGCGGCCTGCGTTCTCGCCCGTGGCGACGGGGAAGGTCTTGACGGCCTGGCCCGCTTCGTCCAGCACCGAGAGGGTGAACGTGCCTTTGTTCACCAGCAGGGAATATTTCGGGCCGGCCTGGGCAGCCAATGGCAGCAACAGGACGGCAAGGAGCAGTACTTTTCTCATACAAATAGTAAAGATACGGCTTTTTCACGGAATTCTCGTTTTTTTTCATACCTTTGGCCCCATGAAACAGATTTTAACCATAGCCTTTGCCCTTTTGTGCCTGTCCGGGTATGCGCAGACACAGGAATTGGGTATCCTGGACCGTTTTACCGACCCGGCCAAAGGCCGTACGGTCTTCATCTCGAAAGGCCTCCGCGCAGCCGGCATTTCCGGCACCTACCGTTACTTGAATGTGGGCGGAGAACAGGACGGCGACGGTTATCAGATCTTGTCCATGTTTAACATCGGTAACGGAGCCCTTCATTATTATAGCGTCGCCCCCAGTTATTCCTGGTTTGCCGCCGATGATTTTTCCATCGGTGTCCGCCTGGAGTATACCGGTTATACGCTCGATTCGGATTTAAAGTTGGACCTTCGTCAGGCGACGGGTACGGACGATCCGGAACTCAACCTGCGGCTCATGTGCCGTCACATGCACAGCAATTCCTTTGGCGCCTCTTTTACGGCCCGTCGCTATGTGTCCTTTTTCGGCAGCAAGATGATTGCCGTCTTCGGCGAAGGCCGTCTGTATGGCAAATACGGACGGGTGACCTCCTGGCCTTTGGATGAAGACAACATAGAAAAAGAACATCACCGGCGTTTTACCACCACATGGGGGACCGGTTTGAAAGTGGCCGGTGGCCTTTGCATCCGCTTGCGCGACAACAGTGCGCTTACCCTCAGTGTCCCGATCATGAGTGTGGGTTACACCCATACCCGTCAGGAAAAGCAGCAGGGTGTCGGAAAAGAAGACAATCAGGCCTCGATGTCTTCCTTCGGCCTGAACCGGAATGCCGAAGTGTTCTCGATTCACGTGGGTTTTGTGCGCTATATGCTCCCCAAGAAGAAGAGATAGTTTTTTCTTGTAAATCGAAAAAAAATTCCTACCTTTGCATCCCTTATCCGTGAGTCGGGTTTATGAGTGAATCCTTTGTCATACCGGTAAACGGGTTGGCCCAAGGCGTAACCGAGTTCCGTCTGGAGGCCGGAGGAGCGTTCTTTGCCAGTTACGGTAATCCGGATATCCTGGATGCTTCGGTGTCCGTGCTCGTGCAGGTCCGCAAAACGGGCCGTACGGTGGACATTGACTGCATCATGGAAGGCCGCGTGAGCGTCCCGTGTGACCGTTGCCTTGCGGAAGTGCAACTTCCGGTCTCGGCAACTGCCTTGCTTCGGGTCGGCGCCGGCGGCGAGGAAGAAGGAGAGGAAGTTGAGGGGCGCGAGATTGTCCTCGAAGACACCCTTGCCGGAGGCATCGACCTCGGTCAGGTTGTGTACGACTACGTCTGCACCTCGATTCCGCTTCACAAGGTGCACCCGGACGGAGGCTGCGACCCTGCTGCAAGCCGCTATTTGCTTGCGGAGGAGCCTGTACAGGAAGCCGCGCCCGCGTCGGATAATCCTTTTGCCGGACTGAAGAACCTTTTGAAGGAAAGTGAATAATATTAATTTTAAATACAAACGAAATGGCACATCCGAAACACAAACTCTCTAAGCAGAGAAGGGACAAGAGAAGAACCCATGATTTCGCTCCCGTCCCTACCCTGGCTACCTGCCCGAACTGCGGTGCAACGGTGCTCTATCACAGGGTCTGCCCCGAGTGCGGCTACTATCGCGGCCGTCAGATCATTGAAAAGAGCGCAGAATAATCCGCGCTCTTTCCTTTTTTAAAGGATTTGGCCTCATAGTTCAACGGATAGAACGGAAGTTTCCTAAACTTTAAATCGAGGTTCGATTCCTCGTGGGGCTACAAAAAAGACAGGCAAGCGCCTGTCTTTTTTGCATCCCTCCGGGGAATGCGATGCTGCGCATCGCCCTGGCGGCAGAAGCCGCCGATTATTCTTCAATATGCTCATCAATCTTCTCCTTCGTCTCCGGAACCGACGGCCTCAAATGCTCCCCAAAATCCACAATCACCCCCTCTTTGTCAATCAAGATATAGAACGGGATTCCCCGGCCCAGATGTAAGATAGGGTCAAGGCCGGAGCGCTGGGCATCGGTAAGATGGAAAGTCTCAATCCCCAGCAAAGCGGATTCCGGATCATCGGACCCATCGTCCATGTAGAAATTGACTATGCGGAGCGGCTTTCCATGATAGCCGGCGGCCATACTCTTTTGGAAGGATATCTCATGCATCACCCCGGGGCACCAGGTGGCCCCAATGGTGATATACACAACCTTTCCCTCTTCCTTGGCAATGATGGACCGCAGCAACTTAAGCCCCTCATTCTCCTTCAGGACGATAGCCTGGCCGTCACGGGGCTGGTCGGCCTTCAAAATGGCGTCAGACAAGGTCTTGGGATTCTCCTGATAGGCCTTCTTGAGCACATACCGGTCCCGAATGGAGAGTTTCAGCAGCGGATAGGTTACATTCTCATTGAAACTGTCAAAGTACTCCTCAAACTTAACCACCTCATTGGCCTCCAGCAACTGGTTGTAGAACTGGCTGATGAGCATCTGCCGCAGCAGTTCGTTCTTGGTGGACTTTTTCAGGAAGTCAACAAGGGACGGGTAATCATTGACAAATCGAAGGACTTCCTCTTTATCAAGACCGTGCAGCAGCCAATAGCAGATATTGGATGAAAGTTCAAACAAATTGCTGCTCAGGCAGTCCGCATTGAACAGGGGTTCCGCATCTTGGATCTTGAAGCAATCTGACACATCCTCTCCCTGTAGGGTTTGATAGGAAAGCATGGCCGGGATGAGCGCCGAATAATAATCGGCCTCTATCTCCTTCCGGCACAGGGCAATGAGTTCCGGACTGGGCTGCTTCTCCGCAATGAAATCGTCCAACCGGGCCAGGTGGTGCTCCAACTTTTCCTTTGCGGCCGCCGCAAACACATCGGCATGCGCAAATTCACGCTTCGGCCCGTCCGGCGCGTCCAGATCCATTCTGGAGAACCCCGGCCAATCCTGGGGCAGGTAGTACCCCATATGGAAATCATTGTACTTCTCGTTGTTCTCTGCACCTTTCCCAGAATAAACGACCTTTGCCAAATCGGCAAAGTCCAGCTCCACGTGAATGGAATCGCCGGGACATACCACCAGATGGTCAATATAAGGCGGCATCGAAATCGTGCGCGGCGCATAAGGGGCCAGCGAAAACGCGAATCTATCATCATAGATGGCCGATGTCATCTTATCAGAGACCCTGTCATAGAACGGGATTACCAAGCTGATTTCCTGCGTCTTCGGATACACCTCCCGATTGGCGATATGTCCCGTAATCACCGCCGGGCGGGAATAATCGGCCGCATCCCCGTCGATATACTCCGTCCCAAATACAAAAGCCGATTCGTTCATTTGCACTTGTTGGCCATGCTGCTTGCAGGAGAGCGTCAAGCAAATGCCCATCAAAAATGCTATGCCCGGAAAGAAAAGCCTCCCGGGCAAGCACTTGATATGAGGATTATGATTCATCAGATATGCCCATTACCTCTGCAAATAATAAGCCAAAATCCTTAGGAGATATTTCATTCTCGCCGCCCTAAGCAGAAACACGGATGTAATTGCAAAATAGCAGCAGAGTGGCATAATGTAGTGGAAACTACGCCGGCAAATCCGAAAAAGAAAAACCAGAAAGGTTTTAAGAGTATGTTACGAATGTCATACAATTGCCCGGGAATTGGTTTGGTCAAAATGATGGTTGGCGTTAAACAAAGCGATAAGACGAAAGTCCAGTATTGTATCACTGCTATTGATACTGCCAAGAGAATAAAACAGGAGGCCGATTGACCTCCTGTTAACTTTGCCCCAAGACTACGTGGCGGAATTACTTCATGAGCGAGGATTAAGCTGGCGGGGACTTCGCGCTACCCTTTGTCCATCCGTATCACGGTTTATTATCTCAATGCAAAGGTAGTAATTATTATCAAAAACACAAAACCAAGATGGGTACCCCCAAGTGAAATAATCGACTAATTCTTTTCGAGACGGCTGATTTTGTTACAAAACGCAACCTCAACGCTCCAACCTACGCGGCTACAATAGTCCGTCAGTTCATTAACCTGCCTTTGGTCTTCTTACTTGTCAGCGCTCACACGAGCTAGTATTACTACCTTGTCCATACCTAAATCTTTTACTACACAAACCTAATGCAAACATTTAATATATGCAAGTGTTTTGTAGGTTATTTTTAATCTTTGCAACTTTTTTACTTATCTTTGCCGTTACTTCATGAATTAACGATGGCAGAAATCAACGGGAAACAAGAAAGGATGGTCGTTCACCTTGAGGTAGACGGTCAGCACTATTACTACGGCAACCTGAAAGCCCTGACCGACCATTGGGACAAGGACGCCATCGGGGTCTCATACACCTATCTCAAGAACCTCAACATCTCCGAGGACCGACCTTATAGAAATGACCGATGCATCATTCGACGCGGAATAATCATCACTTCAAATAGACAATCAATAAAGTAGTTACCTTCTTTCCCAGATAATAATCAACTGACTATGATGTACAAATCGACAATCAGTATTATCACCACTCTCTGTCTTTGTGTGTCATCACTTGCACAAGACAAGGTCACTCATCAGAGTCAATATCGCTATCTTGTAGATAGAATCAACGGAATCTATATCCCCAAGGACATTGACGAAGCGATTGATACCTTGGACACCATCTTGAGTGCCGAAGACAAACAATATCTTACCGATTCTACTTCAACAATGCGGGGATTTGTCGCTGCAACTCATTTTGGCTTGGGAATGTGGATGAGAAACAATTGGGGGCTATGGGGCGGCTCTCGTCTCCAAAGGTACTTCCGCGATAGGCAGGTCTTTCATCCCGATGATATGTCGGGTGAGATTCTAAAAGCATATTACAAGAAGAAAATCCAAGGGATGGAGTATTCCGCAGAAGAAGCCATTGAGCCCGATAATGTCGGTGACAACGGCATCAAGATTATTCGTTACTTCAGCAGAGATTGGTGGCGAATGAGGAGAAGTCTTTCCGATGCTCGACGAGAACTGAAAGAAGATGGCTTCCGTAAAGGTGGGTTCGTATATTTCCAATATCCCTACGGTTGCTCTACGGCGGAGGAGCAAGACATATGGAAATCAGCCGAGAACTGCGACCCGTTACCCAAAGGAAAGATTACGGATATTGACTATGGTCAACGGCAGATTAAGGTCAAGTTGACATCTACTATTTCTCCGTACGGCATTATCATCTTTGATGGAGACATCGAGCCCGATACCGAGGGCGAATTCGAGCGAGATTTCGACCATTTTTCCATCAATGCCCCGAATCGGTTCTATATGCAGAAAGGCGAGGAACTATGGTTTAACTTGAATTCCCATTGTTGGGATTCTTGGTGGCAACTGAAACCGTAGAATCAACTTAACACAAAGTACGAAGGTGATACATTTTGGATGGATGTATCACCTTCTTTGTAATCTTAAACTGATACGTTGTTAGTTTTGACACGGTCAGATGTGCAATGGTGGGGGATATTGTTATTCTATACCCTGCCGTTGCCTTCCAATAGTTCGCTCCACGAAATTTTCCGTCGCCCCTTAGTGAAGCGGATGACGGACGCCAAATGGTATGTGAATATGTTATAGAGGAATTGTTGGCTGAATAGTTGTTCTAGCATTGCGGGGGATTTTATCAACCTCAGGAAGTCCGAAAGCTCACGGTAACGGAGCCGCACCTCAAGCCGATACAGGCGCTTGGGATTGTTGTGGTAGTCTAAGACGTATTGCTTGCCTGAATGGTTGAGTATCTCAGCGCGTTTGTTATATGCCTGCACGGTGACGCCCTCGTTCTTATTGGCAATGGCTTTCTTCTGCTTGATTGTGATAGTGGGGTTGCGTAAGCGGTCTAGGGATGTGGAGTACTCATAGAAAATTTCCGGCAAAATTGCCTTCCGGTCCTTGATTGCTTTACCGTTGATGATGGTTGTAATGCTCTTGTCCCGCATCATCTTTTTTATTAGCGACGGCACATTGACCTGGGTGTCCACGGCCACGTCCAGTGCCGTGAAATTGTTGATGGTCATCCCAAAGAAATCGGGGACGGTCAGAACTTGTCTCAGCAAGGTTTGGTCATAAAGTACGGGGTTCATAATCTTCAAGAATACGTACTTTTCGCAATCGACGGCATCCTCCGTGTAGAAGCCGAACCTCAACTGGGCTACCTTTTCTTTTCTGCGGACCACGTCAAAGCAGAAGCGGAACCTGTCGTGGATGATTCGGAATAAATGAAAATCCGGAATGTCATAGCGACCGCCAGCCTCAACATCCATAAGGGGTTCCAGTCGTTCCTTGTTCGCCTTGTAGCATATTTTCAACTCATCTATCACGCACTCCATCCAGATTAAATGTAAAACTCATCGTTATTCTCGGGGCGGTCAGGGACCGTCTCCCAGTATTGCAGCATCCCTTGTCGGATATGTTCCTTGTGTTCCTCCGACTTGGGTTTGTTGAGGCTGCTTGCACTTATTTTCTGTTTGGTTTCATCGTCTAGTTGACGGTACTGTCTTTTGTATGGTTGTGTCATGATAATGTCAGGCGCTTATTATGCCTGCTCCATTTAATAAATAGTGGGGAAAGCCCAGAAAGTCAAGAAAGGATAGTACAATCTTGTGGTTTTGGATTCTGGACCACGTCTAGAGTATCCAACAGATAATACGCCTGCTGGGCTTACTAATTATAGCCAGACTCGGGGAATGTACAATTATGAGAAATACCCCATTACAGGGGGTGCTGGGCTCCGAAATAGCAAATGGAATCTTTGCCGAATCAGTCCGGTATACAAACTATTATTTCCACGTTGTTGGGTCCGTGGGGTCTGGAATCCAAGGTCGCATCGCCCATAGGCGGTCTAGGTCTCTCAGGAATTTGTTCGACATCAGTTCACTATTGGCTACGGATATTGCCGGCTTTTGGGCCGGCAATTTCCGTTTTATTTGTATATTTGTACATATGATTGGAATGTTTGACTCTGGTTCGGGCGGTTTGTCCGTCTTACGGGAGGTGGTGAAACTGCTTCCCGGGGAACGATATGTCTATTATTCGGACAACGCACACTGCCCCTATGGCGAGAAGACGGCTGCATACATCCAGGACCGCGCCCGCGAGATCACCCGTCTGTTGATGGCGAAAGGCTGCAACCTCATCGTCGTGGCCTGCAATACGGCCACCGGCGCCGCCATCAAACAACTGCGCGAGGAATTTCCGATTCCTTTTATCGGCATGGAACCTGCCGTGAAACCGGCGGCCCTGGGTACGAAAAGCGGGGTGATCGGCGTGCTGGCCACGGCCGGGACGCTCCGGGCATCGAAATATCTCGACACCAAGGGCCGTTTCCAGGACGATGTAACCATTGTCGAGCACGTAGGGGAGGGCTTCGTTGAATTGGTGGAAAACGGCATTCTGGACGGCCCTGAGGCCGAGGCGGTGGTAGAACGTAGTTTGCGTCCGCTGCTCGATGCAGGGGCCGATATCATCGTCCTGGGATGCACCCACTATCCTTTCCTGATGGAACCCATTCGCCGCATCGCAGGTCCGGAAGTGCGGATTATCGATCCGGCGCCCGCCGTTGCCCGGCAGGTGGTGAACGTGCTGGAACGGGAGGGAATTCCGTATCAAAAAGATGCCGGAGCGCTTGCGCACCCCGACATCGAACTGCTTTCTTCCGGCGATCCGGCCTCGCTACAACGGATTTTCGCCCTTGTTTCGTAGGTATTTCCGCCCTTCAAAATCGCGCGGTTGCGCCAGATAACGGCCTTTGTTGCCTTCGGCGTGCGCCTTTTCAACGAGGGTGCGGATTTCTCCTTTGTTGCCGCAGTCAATGATAAGCCCGTGCTGGAGATCGGGGAACTGGGTGAGCATAGCATAGTCTCCCACGCTGTCTCCGGCAATCAGGATGGGCGATTTCCCCCCATGGGCGGGAGCGATGAGCTCGCGGATCAGCTCGGTCTTTCCATCCAGGTAGGGACGCGGGTACCCCGGTTTCCAAATCGGCCGGACGGTGTCGCCACCGCCGAAACGAAGGGCAAACACGTTGGCGGTATCCAGGCAGATGCCGTATTTGGGGTCGCTGGCCATGGTCTCCAGAATGAGTTCCATAGACGCTGAGCAGAAATAGATATCGATCCCGTTGTCCCGGAGGGCCCGCTGGAGGTTCTTCATTTCGGGACAGTAGTACATGCCTTTGCTGACCTCGACGGTGAGGGTGCTGTCCGGAGACGTCCAGGTTTCTTTCCAGCACCGGTCCTGGGCCAGCCAGTAGTCATTGGATTCCACAATCAAGCCGCGGGCTTCGGCGTAGGTCATGTCGGAAAGGGTGCAGGGCATCCACATGCAGAGGGTTCCGTAGTCGTAGTGCGTGGCCACCTCGTGGTAGAACTTGATGAAGCGCGCCCGGAAATCCAGATATTCGGGCATCTGGTGAATCTCTTCCAGTGTGGCGCCCTCCGCCTGCCGGGCCCGTAGGATGGCATAGTCACCGGCCAGCTGACGCCCCACTTCGCGGGTGGTGGCGCCCAGACCTTCCAGGAAGATATCCTTGTCCTCCAGGCCGTTCAGAAAATCTTCTGCCGCGGTTTCGGGCGGATAGGCAAAGCGCAGGTTCTCAATCTGATAGAGCATCAGATTCTGGGTGATGTCGTTGAAAATGGTGGTGTTGTCGAAGTCGAACACCGCATAGGGACGGCAGTCCGGGTCGTAACCGGCCGAGTGGATTCCGTTCTCTTCGATCAGGGTGCAGAGCGCCTTGTACACATCTTTGTTCCAATTTCCGCGGGGCATCACGCGTGTGCACGAGGCAAGCAGGACACAGACGGCTGCCAGCGGCAGCAACCAGCGGCTTTTTTTTGTCATAATATTCTCAATGGTTCAGTTGCTTGACCGGGAAAGTAAAATAGGTATCGGGATAGGGTTCGTTCTCGAGGGTGAAGTGCCACCATTCGGATTCAAGGGTTTTGAATCCGTGGCGGACCATCGCGTCGCGCAGGAGCATGCGGTTGGCAAATTGCTCCGGCGTAATGCTGCGGCCTTTGGGACTGGCGCTGTTGTCGCCCGTGTATTCGCCGGTTTCGGGGTTCCCGCAGAAGTCGGGATGACTTTCAGGGCCGAACCAGTCGAAGGTGCCGCCCATGTCCACTTCTTTCTCCGTATGCATGTCGAAGAGGGTCAGGTCCACGGTGGAACCGCGTGTGTGGCCGGATTTCTCCATAATGTACAACTGATCGAAGAGGACGCTCTTGTCCAGGTCGGGATAGAAATAGGAACGCATGAGGGTGTCGGCGATATCGGCAGCCCATCGTACAAAATGATCTACGCCTTTCTGCGGCCGGTAGGCATCGTAGATTTTCAGCCGGTATCCTTTTTCGATGAGTTCATCGCTCACGGCCTTCAGGGCTTCAGCGGCCGGTCGGGTGAGCAGGGCCGTGGGCTCCTCATAGCCGTCGATCCGCTTGCCGACGAAATTGTACGTGGCGAAATAGCGAATTTCCAGAATCGCGTCAGGAATGACATCGCTGATGGTGACGAACTGGCTGCTGTCCTCGGTGGGACTGACGGGACTTGTCTTACAACTGTACGTGGCAAAAAGGGCCACGATCAAAAGGGGAAGTGTGTGTGTCCGTATCATGGTAGCATTGGGCTTATTCTGGCGATACCCTCCTCCGGGAACGGGCGGTGGTAAGCCATGTCAAAAACGTAGGGAACCTTTGCGGCATAGAACGGGAGGAACCGCCGGATGTATGATCCTAAGACCTGCGGGTCAGATGTCTGCAGATAAGCCGGGAAGAAGTAATCCCAGTGGGCGGTCAGGGTTTCGGAAGAGACATGGAAAAGATATTCCGCTTTGTCTTGCTTCATGTTGTGGGTCATGGTCCACAAAATACCTAAATCCCATTCAGGAACGCCGTAGCTGAATTCTCCGACATCAATCCATAGGGTCTTCTTGCCGTCGGTAATGATATTGCCGATGTGAAGGTCTCCGTGGAGCAGGGTCGGCGTGTCGGGAACCGCTTCCAAAAAGCGAAGTACACGTTGCTTAAAGTCCTCGGGTACCAGATTTTTTTCCTGATAAAACTTTTGTATCGCCTTTTTGTAGGAACGCAGCTTCGTGGTGTCGGCTTTTTGGGTATGAAGGAGACGGGTTTGCCGGGCGAATTCCCGTGAGATCTCCTCGAGCCGTTCCGGCTCTTCCGAAATGATGCGGGCAAAGGAGCGCTTTCCGGGAATAAACTCATATTCACCCCCAAAGCGTTCTCCGTCGGTCACCAGCCGGTAAGGCTTGGGTGTCGGAACCCCCATCTCATACACGGTCCGGGCGGTCAGGAACTCCTCTACGGCCCTGTCTGCTTCGAAGCCCGGGTTATATAGCTTGGCCAGCGTGTCCTGCGTCTTGTGTTTGTAGGAAACGGCTGTCCCACCTTCTCCGGTGCGGGCATAATCGTCCAGATTGATGGTTTCGTATGATAGCATATGTGCGAGTTTTTTCAAATGTATAAAATCCTTTCGAAATCTGCAAAAAGATTTGCTATCTTTGTAAACTTGATCAAAATTAATTCATACGATAATGCCTGATTTTAAGTATGCACCCATGTTTCAGTTGGGAGAAGACACCACTGAATACTACAAAATTCCCGGGTCGGAGAAGCTGGTCTCTACGGCCGATTTCGAGGGCTGCAAAATGCTCAAAGTGAGCCCTGAAGCCCTCACGTTGGTGGCCCAGCAGTCCTTCCATGACTGCGAATTCATGCTCCGCCGCGCGCACAACGAGCAGGTGGCTCAGATCCTCAAGGACCCCGAAGCCTCCGAGAACGACAAATACGTCGCCCTGCAGTTCCTTCGGAACGCCGAGACTGCCGTCAAGGGTGTGTTGCCGTTCTGCCAGGATACGGGAACGGCCATCATCCACGGAGAGAAGGGCCAGGCCGTCTGGACCGGCTTCGAGGACGAAGAAGCGCTTAGCCTGGGTGTCTTCAACACCTATACACAGGAGAACCTGCGCTACAGCCAGAACGCTCCGCTGAACATGTACGACGAGGTTAACACCAAGTGCAACCTGCCTGCCCAGATTGACATCGAGGCGGTGCAGGGAAGCGAATACCGTTTCATCATGGTGGCAAAGGGCGGCGGCAGCGCCAACAAGACGTATTTCTACCCCATGACCAAGGCCACCATCCAGAACGAAGGCACCCTCCTTCCGTTCCTGGTAGAAAAGATGCGCTCGCTTGGCACGGCGGCCTGCCCTCCCTATCACATCGCCTTTGTGATTGGCGGTACCTCGGCCGAAAAGAACCTGCTTACCGTGAAGCTGGCCAGCATCAAATACTATGACAGCCTGCCCACTACCGGAGATGAAACCGGCCGTGCCTTCCGTGATATCGATCTGGAGGAAAAACTCCTGAAGGAAGCCCAGAAGATTGGTCTGGGCGCCCAGTTCGGTGGGAAATACCTTGCTCACGACATTCGGGTGATCCGTCTTCCCCGGCACGGTGCCAGCTGCCCCATCGGCATGGGCGTAAGTTGCAGCGCCGACCGCAACGTCAAGTCCAAGATCAATGCGGACGGCGTCTGGATCGAGAAACTGGACACCAACCCCTCGGAGCTGATTCCGGAGGAGCTGCGTCGGCCCGGAGAAGGCCCTAAGGGCATTGAGATCGACCTGGACAAGGGGATTGACGCCGTACGTGCAGAACTTACCAAATATGCCGTAGGCACCCGCGTAAACCTCAAGGGAACCATCATCGTGGCCCGAGACATCGCGCACGCCAAGTTGAAAGCCCGCCTGGATGCCGGCGAAGGCATGCCCGCCTATTTCAAGGACCATCCCATCCTGTATGCCGGTCCTGCCAAGACCCCGGCTGGCTATCCCTGCGGCTCCATGGGCCCCACCACGGCCAACCGCATGGACCCGTATGTCGATGAGTTCCAGGACCATGGCGCCTCCCTGGTGATGATTGCCAAGGGTAACCGTTCCAAGGTGGTCACGGATGCCTGCCAGAAGCACGGCGGTTTCTATCTGGGTACAATCGGCGGTGTGGCGGCTGTGCTCTCCCAGAGCAGCATTCGCAGCATTGAATGCGTCGAGTATCCCGATCTGGGTATGGAAGCCATCTGGAAAATCACGGTTGAAGACTTCCCGGCCTTCATCCTGGTGGACGACAAGGGGAACGATTTCTTCAAGAAACTCGGTCTCTGATGCGACCGCGGAGTCTCCTTCGCGTCTGCCTGGCCCTGCTGCTGACGGTTGTCGCCTGCTCCCGGACTCCCGACGGGTCTTCGTGGTGGCAGATGCGGGGCCTCGTCCTTTCGACGAAGGAACTCTCCGAAGTGGATTGGCCTGCGATGGCCGGGCGCGTCGGCATCAACACCATCGGCACGCACATTACACCTTCCGAGGTTACCGCTTTCCTGGCAACCCCGGAAGGTGCTCGTTTTCAACGGGATTGCCGGCGATACGGTATCTGTGTGGAACATCAGCTGCATGCGATGGGTGAACTCCTTCCGCGCGAGTTGTTCGCGCAGGACTCGACCCTGTTCCGGATGGATACCTGCGGACGGCGCACCCCGGATTACAATTGTTGCGTCCACAGCGGGAAGGCGCTGGATATTATTGCCGGCAATGCCGCCGCCCTTGCACGGACGCTTCGGCCCGACAACCACCGATACTATCTCTGGCTGGACGACAACGCTCCCGTATGCCATTGCCCCCAGTGCCAGGCGTTCTCTCCCAGCGAGCAGGCGCTTATCGTGGAGAACCGGATGCTCCGCGCCATCCGCGAAGTGGATCCGCAGGCAAAAGTGGCGCACCTGGCCTATTCTTTCTTCATGGATCCGCCGCGAAAGGTGCAGCCCGAGGAAGGAATCTTCCTGGAATTCGCACCCATCTACCGCAGTTGGGATGCGCCACTGACCGAGGAGGACGTCCTCTGCCCACGGGGCTATCCCGTGACCAACGGAGACAACCTTCGCTGGCTGGAACAGAACCTGGAAGTTTTCCCTGCCGAAGATGCCGTGGTGCTGGAATATTGGCTGGACGTGTCCCTGTTCAGCCGGTGGAAACGTCCCGCCGTGCAGCTGCCCTGGCGTTCCGACGTGTGTCGTTCCGACCTGGCTACCTACGCCCGTTACGGCATCCGGAACGTGACATCCTTTGCGGTATATATGGATGCGGATTATTTCGACCGTTTTCCTTCGACGGAACCGGTGGAAGAATATGGCAGCTTGCTGCGTTCGTTCTAAAGAAAAAGCCCGTGCGATTCCTCGCGCGGGCTTTTCGTATGGATAGCCATTTGATTAGCTGTTCTGCTGGATGGCTGCCTGGGCAGCGGCAAGGCGGGCGATCGGCACCCGGAAAGGAGAGCAGGATACGTAATCCACACCAATCTTGTTGAAGAACTTGATGGAGTCGGGATCACCGCCATGCTCACCGCAAACACCGCACTTCAGGTCGGGACGTTTGCTGCGGCCGGACTGGACTCCCAGTTCGACGAGCTTGCCCACGCTCTTGACATCGATGGTCTGGAACGGGTCGGCATCCAGGATCTTGTTGCCGAGGTAGTCGCCCATGAACGTTCCGATATCGTCGCGGCTGAAGCCGAAGGTCATCTGGGTAAGGTCGTTGGTGCCGAAGGAGAAGAACTCGGCGGCACGGGCCATGCGGTCGGCGGTCAGGGCGGCACGCGGGATCTCGATCATCGTACCGAACTTGTAGTCGATGTTCTGCATCTTGATGCCTTCTACCTGGGCTTTTACGCGGTCGCAGATGGCTTTCTGGAAGCTCAGCTCACGGGCGGAGATGGTCACCGGGATCATGATTTCCGGCATCGGGTGCAGACCCTCGATCAGCAGCTCGGCGGTTGCCTCGAAGATGGCTTTGTACTGGGTCTCGGCGATGAGCGGGAAGCTCACGTGCAGACGGACACCACGGTGACCCATCATCGGGTTTACCTCATGCAGGGATTCGCCGCGCTTCTCGATTTCCTCGACGGTGACGCCCAGGTCGCGGGCAATCTCTTTCTTCTTTTCCTCGGTCTTGGGCACGAACTCGTGAAGCGGCGGGTCCAGGAGACGGAAGACGACGGGCTTGCCGTCCATGATCTTCAGCGTGCTCTTGACGGCGGCCTTCATGTAAGGCTCCAGGTCGGCCAGAGCGGCTTTGCGCTCCTCGTCCGTGTCGCAGAGAATCATCTTGCGCAGTTTGGCCAGCGGAGTCTCGGAATTCTTGCCGTAGAACATGTGCTCGATACGGAACAGGCCGATGCCTTCGGCACCGAACTGGAGGGCCTTCGTGGCATCCTCGGGCGTATCGGCATTGGTGCGGACACCAATCTGGCGGAACTTGTCCACCATATCCATGAACTTGATGAAGAGCGGATTCTCGGAAGCATCCATCGTGCTGATCTTGGTGCCGTAAACCAGACCCTTCGTGCCGTTCAGCGACAACCAGTCGCCTTCACGATAGACCTTGCCGCCTTCGGAGAAGGTGACGGTCTTGTTCTCGAAATCGATCTTCATGGCATCGCAACCCACGATGCAGCATTTACCCCAGCCGCGGGCCACGAGGGCTGCGTGGGAGGTCATACCGCCCCGCATGGTCAGGATACCGGACGAGGCACGCATGCCTTCGATATCTTCAGGGGAGGTCTCTTCGCGGATCAGGATGGTCTGCTTGCCGGCAGCGGCAGCTTCCATGGCAGCCTCGGAGGTAAAGACGATGGTGCCGACGGCTCCACCCGGGGAAGCGGGCAGGCCCTGGGCCAGGACCGTGGCTTTCTTCTCGGAGGCCGGGTCGAGGATCGGGTGCAGGATTTCATCCAGCTGGGCAGGGGAGACCCGCATCACGGCGGTCTTTTCGTTGATCATCCCCTCGGCCACCATATCGGACGCCATCTGCAGGGCGGCCAGACCGGTACGCTTGCCAATACGGCACTGCAGCATCCACAGGTGACCTTCCTGGATGGTGAATTCGATATCCTGCATGTCCTGGAAGTGATTTTCCAGTTTCAGACGGATCTCATCCAGCTCTTTATATACTTCGGGCATCGCCTTCTCAAGCGATACCAGATTTTTGTTTTTCTCGCTCTTGGTGGCTTCGTTGAGCGGGTTCGGGGTCCGGATACCGGCTACCACATCCTCGCCCTGGGCGTTGATCAGCCATTCACCATAGAACTTGTTGTCACCGTTGGCCGGGTTGCGGGAGAACGCCACACCCGTAGCGGAGGTTTCGCCCATGTTGCCGAACACCATCGACTGCACGTTAACGGCCGTTCCCCAATCATCGGGAATCTTTTCGATGCGGCGATAAGCGATGGCGCGTTTGCCGTTCCAGGACTTGAACACGCCGCCGATGGAGCCCCACAGCTGGGCTTCGGCGGAATCCGGGAATTCCACGCCGAGCACTTCCTTGATCCGGACCTTGAAGGCCTCGGCGAGCTCTTTCAGCTCATCGGCAGTGATCTCGGTATCGCTCTTGTATCCTTTCTTGTCCTTGAGTTCCTGCATCATGCGGTCCAGCTGCTGGCGGATGCCCTGGCCGTCGGCCGGCTCGATGCCTTCGGCTTTCTCCATCACCACGTCGGAGTACATCATGATCAGACGGCGGTAGGCGTCATACACGAAACGCGGGTTGCCGGTCTTCTTGATCATGCCCGGAAGCGTGGCGGAGCAAAGGCCGATGTTGAGGATGGTATCCATCATGCCCGGCATGGAGGAGCGGGCACCGGAACGGCAGCTCACCAGCAGCGGGTCGTTCGGATCGCCGAATTTCTTGCCCATGATCTTTTCCGTAGCGGCAAGGGCGTCGGCTACCTCGCCCTTCAACTCTTTCGTATAGCCGCCGCCGAGTGCATAGTATTCGGCGCAGCATTCCGTCGTAATGGTGAAACCGGCCGGTACCGGCATGCCCAGGCGGCTCATTTCAGCCAGGTTGGCTCCCTTTCCACCCAGGAGCTCACGCATGTGGCCATCACCCTCGGCCTTCTTGCCGCCAAAGGTGTAAACTCTTTTCTTATTCTCAAACATATTCTTTGATAATTAATTATTTCTGAATTGAAATCGCAAAGATAGTAAAAAATTATAATAATTTCGACGCGATTTCTGACAATTCACTTCTTTCTCCTTTCCGAAGGAAAATATGCTGGAACAGTTTCTGTCCATTCATCTTCTCTCCCAGGTGGGTCAGACCGTTCGACCACTGGTCCAGATAAGGGGAATCAATCTGGAAAATATCGCCCGTAAAGATCATCTTGGTGCCTTCTCCGGCGCGGGTGATGATGGTCTTGACTTCGTGCGGCGTCAGGTTCTGGGCCTCGTCCACGATGAAGAACACCTTCCCCAGGCTGCGGCCGCGGATATAGGCCAGCGGAGAAATCAGCAGTTTCTCTTCTTTCAGCAGGGCCTCGATATGCAGCGCCTCCTTTGAGGAAGGGCGGAACTGCGCTTTGATTACGTTGATGTTATCCAGCATCGGCTGGATGAAGGGAGACATCTTGGTTTTCTGGTCGCCCGGCAGGAAACCGATGTCCTGGTTGCCCAGGACGATGGTCGGGCGGGTCAGGATAATCTGGTCGAAGTCTTTCTCCTGCTCCAGCGCGGCCGCCAGGGCCAGGAGGGTCTTGCCGGTACCGGCTCCGCCGGTCAGCGACACCAGCTGGATGTCCGGATTCAGGCAGGCATCCAGGGCGAAACGCTGCTCCTCGTTGCGGGGGCGGATTCCATAGGCCTGGCGGTTTTTGACCAGGACCACCTGCTTGCGCCGGGCATCGTAGCGGGCACACACCAGCCCTTCGTCCGAATGGGCATCCCAGCGGAATTTATATAATTGGTTGGGTCTGGGCTCCTTTTGGACAATGAGCTTCCAGTCGATGGCGGTATCGGAGCCATAAGCCAGTTTCTGGAGAACATCGGCGGGGATATCGCCCCGTACCTCCACTTCTTTCTGCGCCACTTCCACATGATCGTCCTGGACCCGGTCGGTGAGGTAATCCTGCACGGCCATGCCGGCGGCTTTCGCCTTCATCCGCAGGTTGATATCCTTGGTGACCAGGGCGGTGAAGCGGTCGGGATGCTGGTCCCGTACCCAGATGGCCGTTGCGAGAATCCGGTGATCCTGGATATCGTCCAGGAACAGATCTTTCAGTTGATCCGGGAAGGGGTGGTTGGGCTCAATCTTGATATTGCCCAGTTTGGGGCCGATGGGAACGCCGTCTTTGCCGAACAGACGTCCGTCGGTAATCTTATCCAGTTCGCGCAGGAAGCCCCGGGCATTGAAACTCAGGGTGTCATTCCCTTTCTTGAACTTGTCGAGCTCCTCGATAACGGCGATCGGAATCACCAGGTCGTTATCCTGAAAATGCCGGATAGACTTGTAGTCATGCAGCGGGATGTTGGTATCCAGTACGAAAATCTTGGGTTTTGCCATATGTATGTTATTGTTTTAGTCTTCTCCTTCCGAGGCTCCGCCGGCCAGCAGCGATTGCAGGATGGCGGTAATCGGATTGCCTCCGTCCCGATCCAGGAACACCTGCTCCTTTCCGGGAACCGGATGTCCCAGCGGGTAATAGGCCACATCCTGCAGCAGCAGTTCGGCATCGACATAGTCGTAATCCGAATCGCGGATCTGGATGATCACGCCCGGTACTTCCGCGAACAAAATGCGTACCATGCCGGATTCGTTGTAGGCATTCATGATGTCCCGGATCGATATGTCCGCTCCCGCCTGCGGGGTGCACATCTTCCGAAGGGCGGTCAGCATCCCGCCGTCCGAGACGGTCGCCCCGCTCAGCAGGATACCGTCCTCCACCAGTTCGCGCACCACTTCGTAGCAGTCAATCAGGTAATCGGCGTCCAGTAATTCCGGGCACGCATTGCCGGAGGTGCCGATGGTCTGCGCCAGCAGGGACCCGCCCAGCCGGAACGAACTGGTATCGAAGGGAATATAAATGAGCCAGCTGTCTTTGTCGGGGACGATTTCGCCGGGGATGGCCCGCAGGCGGCCCATCCGCGGTCCGGACCCTTCTTCCATTTCCTCTTCGTCCACGGCCGGTTCTCCGCCGCCTCGGGAAATGCCTGCCTTAAAGGTCACCGAACAGGCATCGGCTTCCGCAAACGAATAACGGCTCAGGCCCAGTCCCAGGCTGTCGATATAGTCTGCCGCGGCGGCTGCACTGTCGTAAAAGGCAGCCAGGTTGCCCAACTCGCGGGTATTCCATTTCCATTCCGCGCGCAGGGACAGGTCGTCCAGGCGGAAGCGTCCGCGCAGCCACAGTGCGTCCAGCAAGGTGCGGGCGATCCGGCTGCGGGTGAAGGCGGCCGAAAAAATGGTCGGGAACGTCCGATTCGGGCAGGCAAGGACTCCCTTGAGGTAACTGTCCACCTGCTCGCTGTCGTAATGATAGGTCGAGGGTGAAGGGTCGATGGTTTCATCCGCGACGGGTTCCCATTCTTTTGCAGGTTCCTCCTTGCGGGGCTCCAGCAGGCATTCATCCAGCATTGCGGCCGGGGATAGCGGCTGTTGGATACCGTCAATGACGTATTTCGAATAGAGCGCTGACGATTTTTCCTTCATAAGGATAGTATAAATCTCCGTAAAAATAACTATTTTTGGATTCAGTTCAAAATCGGCAGGATGATAAATTGCGAAGAATACCAAAAATGTTTGGAAGATATCTTCCACCGTTTTCCTTCCGTCCAGCAGGCCGGGTTCGGAAATGCCTATAAACCAGGGCTCGCGCACATGGAACAGTTCGCCGACCTGTTGGGCCGTCCGGAACGGAACTTCCGGACGATTCATGTGGCGGGAACCAACGGGAAAGGTTCGGTGGCATCCATGCTTGCCTCTCTGCTCTCGTCCGCCGGGCTACGTACCGGGCTGTACACTTCACCTCACCTGCTGGATTTCCGCGAGCGTCTGAAGGTCCTGCCGGGTGCCGGGTTGTCTCCCGCAACCCATGCCACCCTCGGCACCCTCTCGCCGGAACTGGTATCGGAAGCATACGTTTATGAATTTATTACAAGGTGGCGCGAAATCTTTGAGAAACTGGACCTTTCGTTCTTCGAAATCACCACCGGGATGGCCTTCCGCTGGTTTGCCGATGAAAAAGTGGACGTAGCGGTAATCGAAGTGGGCCTGGGCGGCCGGCTGGACAGCACCAACATCATCCGGCCGGATTTGTCGGTCATTACCTCCATCGGATTGGACCACTGCCAGTTGCTGGGTCATACCCGGGCGGCCGTCGCCGGCGAGAAAGCCGGCATCATCAAACCGGGAAGACCGGTCCTTGCCGGGGAGGACGATGCGGAAACCGCCCCGGTCTTCGAAGCCAAAGCGGCCGCGGAACAGGCTCCGCTGGCCTTTGCTCCGCGGGTAAACCCTTCCCTCTGGGACAATCGGGACGCTTTGCTGCGCAGAATGGATCTGCGCGGTGACTATCAGGCCGATAATCTCCGTACCGTGCTGGCGGCCCGGGATATTTTGCGGCGGGATCCGTTCTATTCCGGACTGGCCGATGCCGCGACGACGGAGGACGCGCTGATCCACACGGCGCAACGCGCCGGACTCCGGGCCCGGTGGGAAAAGTTGGCGTTGAATCCGGACGTGATCTGCGACATCGCCCACAACGCACCGGCCCTGAAGCGCAATTTTGCCCAGTTGGAAGGACTGCTTCGCAGCGGGACATACGACCGTCTGTTGATCGTGTATGCGGTGATGGCCGATAAGGACCTGGAAGCCATCTTCCCGTTTTTCCCCCGGAAGGCCTCCTGGTTTTTCGCCACCCCGACAACGCCACGCGCCCTGCCTGCCCGGCAGATCCTTGAACGATACAGGGCTTATTGTCAATCAGCTGGAATCCCTGCTGGAGAAGCGTGTGCCGTGGATTCGGTCCCGGAGGCTGTCCGGAAAGCCCTGGCGGAAGCCGGCCCGGACACCCTCCTTTATATCGGTGGCTCCACTTTTGCAGTAGCAGATGCACTGCCCCTTTTTGGGCATATTAAATAATAACAGGTATGAAACGCTTGGCAATAGCGGCCCTCTTGGCCGCCTTGGCTGTATTGACTGCAGGAATGACGATAAACAGGACTCCTGATAAAAAACAGGACAAACTTGATCTGAAAGCCTTGTGGCGGGATTACGAAGCCGCGGTTGCGGCCGACCGGCCGGCACGGCAGGCCGAAGTGCTCTCCCGCATCAAGGAGCTGGCCCGCCGGGAAAGGCTGAACTGGGATTTTTACGATGCAGGCCGGAAATACGTGCAGGTGGAAGCCTCGCGCAACTGGAAACTGCGCGATTCGCTGCGCCGCGTTTTCAAGAAAGAAATAGACGACTATGCCGAACCGGTGGTCTGGGTGGCCTATCGCCGCGAATTCGGCGGCGATCGCAGCATGCTTGACCTGATCCGGCAATACGCCGACCGCCTGCAATGCAGTGCCGATCCCGAATTCTGGAAAGACGATTTCCGGGTTCAAGGACAGATGAACGGCGTCCTCACCGATTTTATCCGCGATAATTACGAATATGCCCTTTGGACGGCGATGGGCCGCAATACCCGCAACGCAGCGACCTGCAAATTATTGGAGGAATACCTGAATGGCCGTTATCCGGGTGCTTCCTGGCTGGACTATCTGAAAGCCCTTTCCCTTTCGGAAAAAGAAGGGCGCCGGGCTGCTCTGGAGGCGCTGGCTGAGCGTGAAAAGGGGAAGGCGACCGCGCTCTTCCCGCAGGCGGAACTGCTTCAGGAAGATTTCCGGCAGTTGGAGCGTGACGGCGCCCGGTCGGCGGCTTACCAGGCCTTCCTGGAGCGTTGCAAGGCATTCGAGGCGGAGCGGAAAGCCTTTAGCGGCAGCGAAAGACGCATCGCCGCCAGTTGTGGCCAGGTGGACGGACTCATCTCCACGATGCAAGCCCCCTCTCTGTCCGGCTCGGTCTATGATGGAAAAATCCGCGCGTATGTGCGCAACCTGTCCTCGGTCGATGTAAAAGTCTATCAAGAGGATAGCAGCAAACCCCTGTTCACCGCCACCTTGACCAATCCCCGCCGCAGTTTCTATGCGCAGGATACCCTGGAAGTGGCACTCCCGAAACTGGATGACGGGTCTTATCAGGTCAAATACCACAGCGGAAAAGAAGAAACCCTTTCCTGGTATCGCCATTTCCGCCTTTCCCTTGCCCGGCAGCAGGTGGAAGGGGGAACGGAAGTCTATGTGGCCGATGCCAAATCCGGCAAGCCGGTAAGCCGGGCCGACCTGGTCCTGCTGAAAAATGGAAAAGAAGTGGCCCGGGAAAAAGATTGTTCGCTGGGAGACCGCTTTACCCGGCTGCCGATTTCCATCGCCTCCAAACTGTCCGAGAATACCGGGAATCATTCCCTGAAAGCCTGTTACCGCGATGCAGACGGAAAGCTTTGCTCCAGCGAGTGCCTGACCCTGTACCGCGATGTTGAAGCTAATACGGGCAAGGAAGGCCGGGAAGGGCATTATGCCCACCTGTATACCGACCGCGCCGCTTACCGGCCGGGCGAAACGGTGCAATTCAAGTCCGTTTTCTTCGAGGCGGATTTGCAGCGCTGGGCCCGTACCTTGCCGGCCGGAAAAAAAGGCAGGGCCTGGCTGAACGATTCGGAAGGAAAGCAGGTAGCGGAACAGGCCATCGAAACCAACGAATTCGGTTCCGCGGCGGGCTCGTTTACCATCCCCACGGGCCTGCGTGGCGGACTTTTTACCCTGGGCGTGGAATGCGGAAAGCATAGCGAGACCGTCTCTTTACGGGTCGATGCCTTCGTCCTGCCCTCCTTCGACCTCTCCTTCGATCCGGTCGACCGGCTCTATGCTCCGGGCGATTCTGTTGAAGTGAGCGGCGTCCTGTCCAGTTACTCCGGACACAGCCTGTCCGGGGCGGAACTTACCTACCGGGTGAGCAGAGGCTCCAACCTGGTGCAGGAAGGGCGGCTTACTCCGCAGACCGATGGCCGCTTTGCCTTTGCTTTCGCCAGCCTCCCGGAACTGAATTGGTGTTTGTACTCCATCCAGGTTAGCGTACTGGACGGGACCGGCGAGACGCAAGCCTTCCAAACATCCGTCAACGTGAACCGTGACCCTACCTTGACCGCCATCCTGGAAGGATTCGCCGATGCGCAGGCGAGCCGGATGGATACCATCGTGCGGACAAGTCGCAGGATGCCGCATCCCTCTCTGTCCGTATTGGACAAGGATACCTTGCGGGTGACATTCCGCTTTATCTCTATCGACTTGACGCAGGCCGACATCCCGGTCGCGTGGCAGTTGAAAGACGAAAAAGGCAACACGTGCAAGGCGGGAACGGCCCTTGTCGAAACTCCGCTGGAAATTCCCATGCAAGGCCTGGCCGACGGTTTGTATACCTTGTATGCCCACGACCATTATCACCACACCTTCCTGCTTTTGCGTCCGCAGGCGGACGTGTTGGACGCTCCGGTAGACCGCTTCTTCCAGTGCTCCGGAACCAAGGTGCCCGCGGGCGGCAAGTTCAGCGTCCGCGTGGGCTCGGCCGACGGCCCGGTCTGGGCGGTGGTGCAGTTATTCGGCCAGGGCCGCAAGCTTTTACTGACCCAGGCCATCCACCTGACGGGGGAGCGGGGCAAACCCGGCTCACTCACCACCCTGGAATACCTGTATCCGGACAACTATCCCGATGCCGTTCAATTTAAGGTCTTCTATTTCAAGGACTATGAATCGGCAACCTTCAGCCGGGACATCCGGCGCATCCGCGAGAAAACCGTCCTCCCGCTATCCTTCAGCACCTTCGAAGACAGAACCCTTCCGGCAACGAGCTATACCTTCGGCATCCGCTCGCTACCGGGCGTAGAGTGCCTGGCGGCCATTTTCGACAAGAGCACCGAACGGATTGCCCGGGTGGGATGGCCGGTCCTGACCCTGCAGGATATCCCGGCTCCGCGGGTAGAAATCTCGTCCGTGACGGGCTCGGCTCCCCAGACGGAGGATGACGGGATGGTGATGATCGGCTATGCCGGCGCCCGGACCGATATGATGGTCAGGGGCACGGCGGCAAAGGCCAATGTAGTGATGTCGGACGAAGCGGAATTGGCATATTTGTCTACCGGAGACATAGTGGAAGAGACGGTGGACATCCGAAGCGATTTTGCCTCCACGCTGGCGTTCGAACCCTTCCTGCGGACCGATGCCGAAGGGAAGGCGGAACTGACCTTCCGGACATCTGATAAACTGTCCACCTATGTGGTGGCCCTCTATGCCCATAACCCGCAGATGCAGAATGCGTTGCTGCGGAAGGAAATGGTGGTGACCCTGCCGGTGAAGGTAGCCGTCTCGGAACCCCAGGCATTGCGGGTAGGGGACCGGTGGTCAGTGGCGGCGACGGTCTCTTCCGTCGCGTCCGTCCCGCTTTCCGGAACCTTGTACCTGTATGCGGAGTCGATGGATACCGCTGCGGTAAAGGTCACCGTACCGGCGGGCGGAACGGTTTCGCATCTGTTCGATGCGGTTGTACCGGAAACCCCCGGGACGATGAACGTAAAGGTCATCTTCGTGGCCGATGAGGCGGCGGGACAGCCGGCATTCTCGGACGGTGTCAAGGTGAGCATACCGGTTCTCCCGGCCGTGCAAACCCTCACGGAAGCCCACTCGGCCGTTCTCCTGCCGGGAATGGACAAAGACGCCCTGCTGGAGCGGCTGCGCGACTCCTTCGTGAACGTATCCGGACTCGGCGCATCCTGCCGCGAGGTTTCCATTATCGATATGGTCCGCGAGGCCCTTCCGTCCAAGGTGGAGCCCGCTTCGGAAAACATCCTCGACCTCCTGGAAGCCCTATATGTTCGAAAGACAGTAGCCACTTTAGCTCCCTGCCCGTTACCGGAAGGCCCCTCGGAGCAGGAAACTAGGGGAAATGCTCCTCGGGACTCTTCCGGTAACGGGCTATCAGCCATGTCAGATGAAATGCTGGAGGAGAAAATCGGCGCTTGCCAGAATGAGGATGGCGGCTTCGGCTGGTTCCAGGGCATGCAATCGTCGCCCATCCTCACGGCTGTCGCCTTGGAATGGCTTGCCAAAATGCCGGAGCCTTCCGGGCTGGCAGGCTTCTTCCTGGCAATGGTTTGTGAAAGTGCGGTTAAGTACCTGGACAACAATCAGTTCAACCTGGAGCGGCCGTCCTGGCTGGGCGGACTGTCCCGGGAACAGTACCTGTATGTCCGGTCGATGTATGCCGAGGTTCCGTTCTTGGTAAAGGTAACCGGCAGTACGGACGACTATAACAAGCGGATGAAAGAATTCCGGAAATGGGCCAAGGAATACCTGACCCCTGCGAAAGAGCGGGGCTTGAACGGCTATATCCTGGGCAAGGCCCGCCGGGTCCATACACTGCGCAACCTGCTCACCTCGCAAGAAGGAATTGCGTTGGCCAAGACCTTTGGCGTTTCGTTCAATGCAAAGGACAGGCTGCTCGCATCGGTCGATGCCGATATCGCCTCGTTGCTGGAATATGCCGTGGCGCACAAAGAAGGAGGATTGTATTATCCCAACGCAATCCTGCCCTGGCGGGGTCTGCTGGAATCGGAAGCCTATGCCCACGCCCTGCTCTGCAACCTGTTCACCACGGGAAGCGGCTCCACGGACGCGACCCGGCAGGTGGCCGACGGCATCCGCATCTGGCTCATGCTGCAGAAAGAGACGCAGAAATGGGATGAAGATGCTGCCTTTGTGGATGCGATTGCGGCCATCCTGGCTGGCTCCGAGGAGGTAAAATCGACCCGGATTCTCCTCATGGAACGTTCGTATGAGAAGCCGTATGCCGATATCCGTCCGGCCGGAAACGGCTTTACCGTTGAACGGGCATTCCAGCGCGAGGTGAACCGGAACGGCCGCCTTGTGTGGGAAGACCTCCACGAAGGCGATCCGGTGGAAATGGGCTGGAAGATCCGTTGCGAATACCGCATCTGGAACGGCGAAAACCGCAGCTATGTGCGGTTGAGCGCACCTCGCGAAGCGACCCTCCGTCCGGTCCAGCAGCTGTCTGGAATGTACGGGTGGGGCATCCGTCCGTTATGGGTGAACGGCTGGTTTAGCTTCCAGCCCCGGGGTTACCGCGAGGTGAAGGCCGATCGCAGCATCTGGTGGTTCGATTCCTATCCGGAAGAAAAGACCACCATTGCCGAAGAATTCTTTGTTACCCAGACGGGTGTCTTTACGGCGCCGGTGGTGGAAATTGAATCCCTTTATGCCCCGCACTATCGGGCCAATGCCGGTTTCGAGGCTGCGGTGACGGCCCGGTAAGCCGCCTGGGCCTGTGCCATCTGCTCTTGGAACAGCGGGCTGGTCTGCAGGCGGGTATAGCCGATGCTGGCTGCGAGGCGGCTGTTGTCTACATCGCTCTGCCAGTGGGCGCCGGCGATCACCCGGCTCTCGCCGTACAGCCACGCGCGTGCATAAATCTTATTGGCCGCATCCGGATTGATTTCACTCAGTAACTGGGCGACCAGCCAACTGCGGATGGTATGGCCGGAGGGGTAACTGCCCTCGCCGCTCAGTTCTTCATCTTCGCCCGTGAAGGTCTTCTCGCCAAAGACCTCGAAAGGCCGCTTGCGGTGAAAATAGGCCTTGGGCGCTATCCTGATCTGGTCAACCGTCGCCAGACTGGTCTCCAGCACTTTCCATATTTCCGGTGTAGCCTCTTTTGAAATGACCATACCAAAGGGCTCGCAAAATTCGGCGATAAGGGCTTCATATGTCCAGACTGCATCCCGGCGCACCATGGCGGCGCGTTCCGGGTCCTGACGCTGCGTCTTGCCCCACAAGTATCGCATAATATCGTAGGTGTAGGCGGCTGACAGCGAATCCGGCGGGGCAGGGAGGCATTGGATCAGGTCCGGCATCTCTTCTGTGGTGAAATAGGGTTCGACATTTTGTGCCCGAAGGTGGGCCGGGCTCCAGATCAGGGTAGCCAGCAAGCTTATTATCAGGAAAGTGTTGCGCATAATATATCGTATTTGTAGGGGCAAATTTGCACTTTTTCAGGCGAGTTCGATGCCGTGCGCGTGGCATTCCGCGCGCATAGCGTCGGGCCAGATGGATGCCTGGATCTCGCCAATGTGCGCTTTGCGCAGCAGAAACATGCACAGCCGCGACTGGCCGATACCGCCGCCGATGGTCTGGGGCAGTTCCCCGGCCAGCAGGCGCCGGTGAAAGTAGAGATCCTTCTTCCAGGTCTGGTTCCGTTCCTCCAGCTGGCGCTCGAGGGCGGCCGCATCGACCCGGATACCCATGCTGGATACTTCGAAAGCACTCTCCAGCACCGGATTCCATAAAAGAATATCTCCGTTGAGGCCCAAATGGCCTTCTCCGTCGGGCGTGCTCCAGTCATCGTAGTCTGCGGCACGTCCGTCGTGGATGGTACCATCGGAAAGTTTGCCGCCGATGCCGATCACGAAAACGGCCCCATACTCCCGTACGATAGCGTTTTCGCGCTCTTTCGGGCTCATGCCCGGGAAGCGCTGCAGCAACTCCTCCGCATGGATGAAATAGATCTCCTCGGGCAGCAGGGGAGTCAGGTACGGAAACTCTACATACAGTTTGTTTTCCGTTACCTTGATGGCCTCGTAGATGCGGCGGACGGTCTGTTTCAGGTAGGCGAGGGTGCGCTGCTGCGGGGTGATGACTTTTTCCCAGTCCCACTGGTCCACATAGATGGAGTGGATGTTGTCCAGATCCTCATCGGGCCGGAGGGCATTCATGTCCGTGTAGATGCCCCTGCCGGGAGCAATGCCCAGTTCACCCAGTTTCAGGCGTTTCCATTTGGCCAGGGAGTGCACGACTTCGGCGCGTGCCTCGTCCATCCCCTTGATGGGGAAGGCGACCGGCCGCTCGACGCTGTTCAAATCGTCATTGATACCGGAGCCGCTGAGAACGACCATGGGGGCCGTGACGCGCAGCAGCGCCAGTTGGGCGGACAGGTTCACCTGGAACATGTCTTTGACGGTTTTGATGGCTTTTTCGGTATTCTCGGTAGATCCAAGCAGGTTGCGGTAACCGCGGGGCAGATAGAGTGACATATTACAAGGCGGCGTATTTGGCGGCCTGTTCCCGAATCAGGTCGGTATCGTTGAAATAATCGATTTTCATGGCTTTGCGCACATCGGCCAGGGTGGCCGCGGCGGCGGCGCGGGCCTGCTCGCAGCCCTTGCGCAGGATTTCATAGACGGCAGGGATGTCTTTCTCGAATTCTTTGCGGCGCTCGCGGATGGGGTCGAGTTCGGCATTCAGGATGCGTTCGAGGAAGTTCTTGACCATCACGTCTCCCAGACCGCCGGCACGATACTGTGCCTTCACTTCGTCCAGGTTGTGGAAATCGAAACTGGCCTTCTTGCCATGGAAGCAGTCACCGAACAGGTCGAAATGCTCGGGTTTGCAGAAGGCGTCCAGGTAGGTGAAGACCGCATTGCCTTCCACCTTGCCGGGATCGCTCACCTGCAGGTGGTTGGGATCGGTAAACATGCCGCGGACCTTGGCTTTTACTTCTTCGGCGCTGTCCGACAGGTAGATGCAGTTGCCCAGCGATTTGCTCATCTTGGCCTTGCCGTCGGTGCCGGGCAGGCGCAGGCAGGCTGCATTATCGGGGAGCATGATGTCGGGTTCTACCAGAACCGGTCCGTAGATGCTGTTGAATCGGCGCACAATCTCGTTGCATTGTTCCAGCATGGGTTTCTGGTCTTCGCCAACGGGAACGGTGGTGGCCCGGAATGCCGTAATGTCGGCCGCCTGGGAGATGGGATAGGTGAAGAAACCGACGGGCAGGCCGCGCTGGTTGTCATTCTCTCCTTCCTCGCCCACGTGGAAGCCGCGCTGGGCCATTTCGTTCTTGACGGTCGGATTGCGCTGGAGCCGCTGGACGGTGACCATGTTCATATAGTAGAAAGACAGTTCGGTCAGTTCCGGAATCTGGCTTTGGATGAACAGGGTAACCTTGGAAGGGTCCAGTCCCACGGACAGGTAATCCAGGGCGACCTCGATCACGTTCTGACGGACCTTTTCGGGATTGTCTATGTTGTCGGTGAGGGCCTGCGCATCGGCAATAAAGACGAACATCTGCTTGTAGTCGCCTGCATTCTGGAGTTCGACGCGTCGGCGAAGCGAACCCACATAATGTCCGATGTGGAGGCGTCCGGTAGGACGGTCACCGGTTAAGATGATTTTTTCTGACATACGTTTCCAGTCTTTTCGATAAATTCAAGGTGCAAATATCGTTATTTTTTTTGAGAAGAAAGGATGATTTCTTATTTTTGCGGAAGAACTTAACAAATTATATTATGAGTACCCTCTCAGACAATTTCATCAAGAGTTTCATGGCCTCCATCGAGGCCAAGAACCCCGGGGAACCCGAGTTCCATCAAGCAGTTAGAGTTGTGGCGACCTCGTTGGCCGACTACATCGTTGACCGGCCGTATCTGGTCGATCAGAAAATCCTCGAGCGCATCGCCGAGCCGGAGCGTGTGGTCATCTTCCGCGTTCCGTGGCTTGACGATGATGGAAACGTACAGATCAACCGCGGTTTCCGTGTGCAGATGAACAGTGCCATCGGCCCCTACAAGGGCGGCATCCGTTTCCATCCCTCGGTAAACCTGTCCATCATGAAGTTCCTTGCCTTCGAGCAGACCTTCAAGAATGCCCTTACCACCCTGCCCATGGGCGGTGCCAAAGGCGGTTCCGATTTCAATCCCCGCGGCAAGAGCGACGAGGAAGTGATGAAATTCTGCCAGAGTTTTATGACCGAACTCCAGCGCCACGTCGGCAAGGACACGGATGTGCCGGCCGGCGATATCGGCGTAGGCGGCCGTGAAATCGGGTATCTCTTCGGCCAGTACAAACGCATCCGCGACGAGTTCGGCGGTGTGCTGACCGGAAAGGGCCTGGCCTGGGGCGGCAGTCCGCTTCGTCCGGAAGCGACGGGCTATGGCCTGTGCTATTTTACCGAGGCCATGCTTGCAACCCGCGGCACTTCGTTCGAGGGCAAGACCGTGGCCGTTTCCGGTGCCGGAAACGTGGCCCAGTATGCCGTAGAAAAAGCCATCGCCCTGGGTGCCAAGGTGGTGACCATGTCGGATTCCGACGGCTTCATCTATGATGCGGACGGAATCGATGCCGGGAAACTGGCTTATGTCAAAGAACTGAAGAACGTGTATCGCGGCCGTATCCGCGAATACGTCCAGAAATATCCCACGGCAACCTATACGGCCGGTCAGCGGCCCTGGAGCGTGCCTTGTGACATCGCCCTGCCTTGCGCGACGCAGAATGAAATCTCCCGCGAAGAGGCTCAGACGCTGGTCGCCAATGGCTGTATCTGTGTCGCCGAGGGAGCAAATATGCCGTCTGAACCGGGCGCAATCCAGGTCTTCCAGCAGGCAGGCCTGCTCTATGCCCCCGGAAAGGCGTCCAACGCCGGTGGCGTGGCTACATCCGGATTGGAAATGACCCAGAACTCCATGCGTCTGCGCTGGACCCGCGAAGAAGTGGATGCCCAGTTGCGCCGCATCATGGGCGATATCCATGCGGCCTGCCTCCAGTACGGTACGCGCGAGGATGGTACGGTGGATTATGTAAAAGGCGCCAACGTAGCCGGCTTCATCAAGGTGGCCGATGCCATGATGGCGCAAGGTTTGGTTTAAAATGTCATTGGGAAGGAAATTCAAACCCGGATTATTTTTAAAGGTTATCGTAGCCATCACCCTCGGCGCTTTGCTGGGGATGGTGGCTTCTGAGCCTTTGGTGCGGGTGTTCAAGACGTTCAACGTCCTGTTCGCCCAGGTGCTCAAGTTCATCATTCCGCTCATGGTGCTGGGCCTTGTGACCCCGGCCATCGCCCATGTGGGCAAGGGAGCGGGGAAGATGCTCCTGGTGGTGCTGGGCATCGCCTACCTGAGTACCATCTGCTCGGGCTTTTTCGCCCACATCTGCGCTTCGAATGCCTTCCCCTTCTACCTGAATGCCGGCGAACTGTCTCCTTCCGCCGTGTCGGCAAAGGATTTCCAACCTTATTTTGATCTGAAGATTCCGCCCCTCTGCGATATCCTGACAGCCCTGCTGTTGTCGTTCATGGTGGGGGTGGGCATCATTTTTACCCATTCGTCCGCCCTCCAGAAGGGCTTTGACGAGTTTGGCGCCATCGTGAAACTGACCATCGAAAAAGCGGTGATTCCGCTGCTTCCGTGGTATATTTTCACGATGATTTGCGAGATGAGCGCGAAGGGTGTGATTGCGGTTGTGCTGGGCAGCGGATTCAAAATCATCCTCACCGGCATCGTCCTGTCTGTCTGTTATCTTTTCATCCAGTATTGCGTAGCGGCGGCCATCGCCCGCAAGAACCCGTTTAAATGCCTGTGGAACATGCTCACGGCTTATTTAACAGCCTTCTCGGTCTGTTCCTCCTCGGCAGTGATTCCGGTGACGGCAGCGTGCACGCGCAAAAATGGCATCCGCGATGAAATCGTGGATTTTACCATCCCGCTGTGCTCCACGGTGCACATGTGCGGCTCTACCATCAAGCTGGCGGTGTCGGCCATCGCGGTGGCGTATCTGACCGGAACCCCGCTCCCGCTGGCAGTTTATGCCCATTTCGTGCTGATGCAGGGCATCGCCGCCGTGGCTGCGCCCGGGGTGATGGGCGGCGTGCTGATGGCATCGGTGGGGCTGCTGGAATCCATCATGGGCTTCTCGCCGGACCAGACGGCCCTGGTAATGACCCTGTACCTGGCGCTGGACGGATATGGCCCGGCCTGCAACGTAACGGGAGACGGTGCCATCGCGCTGATCATCGACCGACTTTTCAAACCCCAAACCCATGCGTAGGATATTGCTTTCCCTGGCGGCCCTGTTTTTCGCGGGGCTTGCCGGTCATGCCGTGCCCATGAAGGCCCGTGTGATCCAACCCCTGTTTGCCCAGGACCAGGCCGGTCTGGACAAAAGTTTCGAATGGACCCTGCAGGAACTGCGCAAATGCGATTCAAGTCTGGATATGGTGGTCTTGCCCGAGTTCAGCGAGGTTCCCGGAAAGACCTCTTATGAGGGGTTCCTGGAAACGGTCCATCGCTATGGCCCGACGCTGCTGGACGAATGTGCCCGGACGGCCCGGCGCTGCAGTACTCTGGTGTTTGTAGGGGCTATTGACACCAGTTGGGAAGTGCCGCGCAATGCCCTCTTTATCTTTGGACGGGACGGCTCCCTGCTGGGAAAGTATTACAAACAGCATCTGACGGCAGGGGAGTGGCAGAAATACGGCCTGGACAAGTCCTATACCGAGGAGTGGTCCGAGCCGATGATCCTGGATATCGAAGGGGTCCGTTATGCCTTCCTAATCTGCTACGATTTTTATTTCTATGAGGCTTATGCCAACATCGCCCGCTGGAAACCCGATGTGATTATCGGCAGTTCGCACCAGCGGAGCGATCCGCACCACGTGCTGGATATTATTGACATGTTCTGCGCCTACAATACCGGGGCTTATCTGGTCCGGGCTTCCGTATCCATGGGGAAGAAGTCCAAAAATGGCGGCTGTTCCTGCGTGGTGGCTCCTACCGGGAAAATCCTCGGCAACCTGTATTCGAAGGTGAAGAGCCTGGATGTGACCTTCGATCCGCACGAAAAGTATCGGAAACCGGCCGGGTACGGCAATCCGCCCGCCCTGCATTCGGAATATATTGAAATCGGCCGCCGGCCGTGGAAATATCGTCCGGGCGGAAGCGCCATCGTCCCGCCGCTGTCGGAAGCTCCGGCGCAGCGGTCTTATTTCTATAGCGATGATTTGGGCGAACTGGGAGCCGCTGTGGCTACGGGAACCCAGGAAATCGGTTTCAGCCTGGATGCGTCAACCGACTGGGAGCCGGTTCTGCGGGCCATCCTGCAGAAACTATCCTGCCACGCCATCATGAACATTCATCTGAAGGGCGTCTGGACCGAATCCGCCCGCGAGCGGTTGCTGGAAGTCATTGACCTGTATGATGCCCGCCAGCATGTCTATTTTACATCCCCACTTTAGGCCATTTGTCCAGGCCGTTGTAGAGCAGGCCGTCCTTGACTACGAGAAATTGCGCCGTCTGGCTTCCTTGACGGATGGTGATGACGCTCTTGTTTAACGTATAGGGGTAGATGGCAGGCGTACCGTAGAAAGAAACCATGCCGATGGTGCCGCCGGCGTTGAAAGAATAAAGCTTTTCTTTTCCATTGGCATAAGGGCTCCCATCCTGGGCCAGATCAGCCAAATAGAAGGACAATTGCTTCTCGTCCGAGATGCGAAGGAAGGAACAATAGACGAAATCGCCATCTTCTCCCACGCAAACAAGGCCGTCTTCGTTCACCGCTACCTTTTCATTTTTGAAATCGTCGGCGGAGTAAACCTTTTCGGTATAGAGCCCGAAATAGTCCTTGCTGTTTTCGGAGCTGTCTTTGCCGCAGGAAACCAGGGC